>JAABUS010000124.1_pt1 | contig 183344 bp, 54 predicted proteins | sample 5560161 | NCBI WGS metagenome assembly JAABUS01 (sample SAMN10711885, study PRJNA513376) | rock metagenome | isolation source: Antarctica rocks | place: Antarctica: Victoria Land, Trio Nunatak nord | collected 2016-01-04 | reverse complement strand
GTCTATATTTAACTAATATAGTTATTGCAAAAACTATTATTATATTTATAATTAAAAAAGATAAAAATTAGATTGCTTTCTATGGTATATATTAAATATATATTAAATACAAATTAAAACAAATTAACAACAAATTTTTTTTAGAATTATTTAATTAAATTTTAGATTTAATATATACTATATATAATATTCTAATTTGTTTTAACTAATTATATATTTTCGATTGTATTTAATATATATAATATAGATAATTAAATATTTGTTTTTTTAACTTTAATTTAACAAAATAGATTAATATTTATTATATACTTTGTTTTTATATAGTTGCTACAACAATTATATTTTAATAAAAAAAAAATTTGCAAATTAATTTGAAATAAAGTACAATCTATATTTAATATAAAATCTTTCTATATTTTTTCTAATCTTAAATTAAGATTTTTTTTAACTATATTTAGATATATATTAAATTTGTATTTTATCTATATTTACTATATATTTATTTTATTTATTATTTTAATTTTGTATTTTTTTTTTATTTTAAATATTATTTTTTATAAGATAAAACTAAATAAATAATTATGATAGTTTGTTGTATTGTTGTACTTATTAGTTCTATAAATAATATAAATATTTTATATATAATTTTGTTTTTAATTGTTTTTTTTTATTTCGAATTTTTTAATAAAGTAATAAATCTTTTTTCAAATTAATATTTAATATAAACTCGATATATATTAGATCTATATATAGTTTTTCAAATTTAAACAAAAGTTCTTAAACTATTAATATTATATAATATTTATAAAACAAAGATATAAATTTATAAACTAGTTTATCTTTATTGTTATCTTAATTGCTTAATAGATATTGTTAATTTGTTTATAATAAAATTGTATTTAAAATATTTTTTATATTGCTAGTAATATTAAATTTCTTTAATTTAACAACTTTTTTTATTGGTTTCTTTTTTTTCTCTTGTAGAAGTTTGTTATATTTTTAATATATATATTGTATACGTTGTTTTTGTATTTAATTTTTAATTTAATATTTCAATAATATTGCTTTATATTTTTTGTTCGATTTTAATATATTATTTATAAAGTTTAAATTTAATTTATATTTATTCGAGCTAAATAACAATATATATTAAGTTAATATTTAATATCTATTTTTTCTAGATAGTATCTCTATATATTGTTATATTAGAAAAACTATTTTAGAATTTTTATTAAATATATATTGAATCGATATTTGATATCTATTTTTTCTAAATAGTATCTCTATATATTGTTATATTAAAAAAATATTTTAAAATCTTTATCTAATATATATTCAATTAATACTTAATATTTGTTTTTTTTAAATAATATTTCTATATATTGTTGTATTAAAGAAAATATTTTAGAGTCTTTATCTAATATATATTAAGTTAATATTTAATATCTATTTTTTCTAAATAGTATTTCTATATATTGTTGTATTAAATTTTTTTTTTTTAGAATCTTTATCTAATATAAATTCAGTCGATACTTAATATTTATTTTTTATTAAATAAATAGTTCTTAAATTGCGATTTTAAAATATATAAAAAATCTTGTTATTAAATTTAGATATTAAATTTGTATTAGATTTATATTTAGAATTAAGTCTATTAAAAAAGAATATTATATAAGAATTTTCTAAATTAAAAAAAAAATATAAATATTGTTAACAATACTTTGTAGCTTTTCGATCTTTTTTATTTATAATTTAATTAATTATTAAGTTAAATTAAATATAAACTAATTGTATATATCTTTTTTAATTAATTAAGCAACAATACAATTAAATTTATTGCAATTGTATTAAATAAATAAAATATTTTTTTCTATTTTAAAATTGTTCTTTTCAAATATCTTAATAATCTATTTTCTTATTTTAATATATAATTAGTATAAATATAGTTTAAAATAAATATAAATTCTATCTAAATATAGAAACAAATAGTAATAGTTTTTGTTTTGCAAATTTATTGTTTTAAAAGTAATTATTTTTTTCTATATTAATATAATTGCAAACTAATATCTATTAATACAAAGAAATCTTTAAATTTTTTTTATATAGTTTAACAAGAATTTATTTTGTCTTTTAATGTTTAATTTATATTTTAAGTTTAAAATATAATATATTTATATTATTTATATATTGTAGTAGTTTGTTAACAATCTTAATTTCTTAAAATTAATTAATAAAATAAATTGTCAAATAATTAAAATAATATTTTCGAAAATTATATTTAGAATATACTCGACAAAAAATCAATATATATTCGAAATATTTAAATTATTTTCGAAAATTATTAAAATTGTAAAAATATTTTTTAAATTTTAGATAAAATATTAGTAATATCTATATAATTCTAGTATATATTAAATATATTTTAAATTTGTTTTTTGTTTATATTTATTATAAAAGTTTGCAATTCTTTGTTTTTACAATTAATATAAAAAATTTAAATAATTTAATAAATAGTTTCTTTTAATATTCTAAATATTTTAATAAATATTGTATAATAATTTTTAATAGTCTTTATATTAATTTACGCGTAGTAGTAGATATTAATTTCTATTATAATTTAAATATATACTTAATATATATTGTATATATATTAAATTTACAATAATAATTCTTATTTTAATTTAAAATATTATATAGATTTGTTTTGTTTTAAATTTATTTAAATATAAAATCTATTTTAAAATATAATTAATTTATAAAAAATTTAGTCTAAATATAAATATAGTATATAACAATATATTGTTAGAAATTTTGTTAAAATAGATAATATTTTTAATCTATTGTTTTTTTAAAGAACGCAATTAATTAAAAACAAATTCTTGCTTAGTTTCTATAAATTATAAGCTAGATTTATACAATACTTAAATTAAATATAAACTAATTTTTTAAGATTATTTTAACAAAAAATTTCTTAAATTTTTGTTTGCAAATTAATATTGCTATATAATTTTTTATATTAAAATTATTGTATATATAATATAGAGCAATCTTGTTATATTTTGTATATAAATCGAATATAATAGAAAAAATATTAAAATATTTTGCAAAATATTTAGCGCAAACAATATATATACTAAATATAAATTTAGTTTATATATTATTAAAGATAGTAAATCTTGTTATTTAATTATTGCAATTATATTGTTAACAAAAATTAATAGAAATAGAAATATTTAATTGTATATTATATATATTAATCTTAATTTTGCTATTTTTCTAAAAATAAATAAATTCTATATATATTTAGTATATACTAAACTTATACGAAAATAGAACTAATTGCAAATAGAACTTCTAAAAACTAAATATTTAATAAAAATATAGTTTTTTATATATTGTTGTAATTTATAGTCTATTAAAATGCAAAAATAATTAATATTTATATATTCTAAGTTTGCGTTAATAATTCGATTTATATATTATAATTTTGTATTAAAAAATAAAAAGTATTTAATTTAATAAATCTATAAAATTAGCTTACAAACAATATAGATAAAATAAGAGTTTATTTTATAAATTTTTTATATAGCAAACTCTTAATTTATATATATACAAGTTATAGATTGGAAATATATATAGTATATATATTAATCTTATTATTTTTTAAGAAATCTATAATATTGGATTTCTGTACAATACTTTAATAGCGCATTAATATTTATTATATATATTAATTAAATAATATTATCGAAAATTGTTAATATTCTTAAATTTAACTCTATTGTATACTAAATATATATATAGTATATCTAGATACATATATTTGCAATACTTAATTTCGAAATATTTAAAATTTTAATATTAAATTTTGTTTGCTTTGTTTTTCTTTTTAATTTTTAAAAATAAAAAAGCAATCTAAATAATCTTAAAATTAATTATAACAACAAAAAATTAAATCTAGTTTTAATATAAGTTAAAATTATATTTTACTTAAGTTAAACATATATTAAATATATATTTGTTAATCAATATTTTAATAGAAATATTAATTAAAATCTCGACTAATATTGTATTTTTTTAATATACAAAATAAAGAATTCTCTTTAAATACATATATAAATATACTAGAATATTGTAATAGTTTTGCACTTTTAATACAATTACTTAATTGCGTTTTTCGAAAATAATTGCAATTCTATTAATATTAATAAAACTCTATATATAATAAATATTAGCTTAATATATAATAGATATAAAATATAAAAAAGAATCTATTTTTTTAAATTTTATAAACAATAATTTGTTAAAACTATTAAGATCTTAATTGTTTAATATATTTTAATTTTCTTAATTGTTTATAGAAATATTCTTGTTAATATTTTAATTACTTAATATTGTATTTGACTTAATAATATTAATATTATTAAAATTCGAAATTTGTTTATATATTTAGCAAATATCTAATATATAATAAATATAAAGTAAATCTTAATTCTATTTATTTATTGCAAAATTGCTTGTTAATCTTAATTTGTAAAAATTTTAAATATAAAAAAATTCTTCTTATTAAAAAATATAGAGACTTCGAAGACAAAAAAATTGATAGTATTATTGAAAAATATATTGTTATTAAGATTTGAATTAAATATAGACTAAGCTTAAATATAATATATATATAAAACAAATAGTTAAATTGTATAAATATAAAATTATATCAAACTTATACTATATTTAAAAGTAATTTATACTATAACAAAATATAATTTTGTAATACGTAAATCTTGTTTTTGAACTTAATTAATTGCACATTATAGATCTTATACAACTCTAAAAATACTATAAATATAGAGAATTAAATTTATATCTAGTATATATTAGAAAAAAACAAAATTCTAAAAGTTAATTTTTAGTCAATATTAAATAAAAAGATTTATATTCTATATAAACTATATATATATTAAGCTTGTATCTCGATTGCAAGCGAAAATCGCAATTAATTTGTATAATTCGAAATAACTATACTAAATATAAGCTAAATATCGACAAAGTTTATTTTAGATAGAAATTTCTATCCGAAATAAGCTTGTTTTAGATACAATTTCTGTATTCGGAATAAGCTGCAACCCGATACAGATTAATATATCTATTATAGATATCGAATTTTCGAATAAATTATTTAATTATACTTTAGATTTAGTCTATACTAAATATATACTAGTGTCAAAAAAACATAAAAAAGCAAAGAAATCTTATAGTAGTAATATATTTAAGATTTCGAGAATTTTTAAAGATTTATATTTTATTTATATTTAATATATATATAGCTAACAAAAAAAAACTGTTTGTAATAGTAAAAAATTAAATACAATAATTAATTCTAATAAGAGAGTCTAAAACTTATATATATTATATTTATACTTATTATATATATAGAAAAGAATTACAATATTTTTTTTAATTCGAACAAAAATAAGTCTTATTTACTAATTTACTATACTAAAATTATATTAATTTTATACTTAACAAATATTTGCGTTCTAACTAATATTTTAGTAGCAAAATAAAATAAAATACTATTTGCAATTTTATATTATATCTATAATATATTTATATTAAATTTGTATATAATTAATTTTTTTTTAGATAAATTTATTTCTATTAATAACAAAAGTTAGTACAACTATTTTTCTATCTATATTAAAATTATATTAAGTTTATATTTAGCTAATACAATTATTGCAAAAACTATTGCTATATTTACAACTAAAAAAGACAAAAATTAGATTGTTTTCTATTATATATATTAGATATATATTAAACATAAATTAGAACAAATTAATAACAAAAAGTTTTCGAAATTGTTTAACTAAATTTTAGATTTAGTATATATTGTATATAATGCTCTAATTTGTCTCGACTAATTGTATATTTTCGATTGTATCTAATATATACAATATAGACAATCAAATATTTGTTTTTTCGATTTCGATTTAACAAAATAAATTAATATTTATTATATATTCTATTTCTATATAGTTGTTGCAACAACTATATCTCGATAAAAAAAAAAATTTGCAAATTAATTTAAAATAAAGTACAATCTATATTTAATATAAAATCTTTCTATATTTTTTCTAATCTTAAATTAAGATTTTTTTTAACTATATTTAGATATATATTAAATTTGTATTTTATCTATATTTACTATATATTTATTTTATTTATTATTTTGATTTTGTATCTACTTTTTCTATTCTAAATATTATTTTTTATAAAATAAAATTAAATAAACAACTATAATAGTTTGTCGCATTATTGTATTTGTTAGTTTTACAAATAATACAAATATTTTGTATATAATTTTGTTTTCGATTGTTTCTTTTTAATTTCGAATTTTTCAATAAAATAATAAATCTTTTTTTAAATTAATATTTGATATAAACTCGATATATACTAAATCTATATATAGTTTTTCGAATTTAAACAAAAGTTCTTAAATTATTAATATTATACAATATTCGTAAAACAAAAATATAAATTTATAAACTAGTTTATCTTTGCTGTTATCTTAATTGCTTAATAGATATTATTAGTTTGTTTGTAATAAAATTATATTTAAATATTTTTTGTATTGCTAGTAATATCGAATTTCTTTAACTCGACAATTTCTTTTGTTAGTTTTTTCTTTTTTTTTTGTAAAAATTTGTTACATTTTTGATATATATACTTACAGGCCTATCTATAGGGTTATTTTCCCGGAATTAATCCGAAGACTATCCGGAATCTATCCGGAATATTGCTATTTTGGTTCACTTCCGGTTAACTTCCGGTTAACTTCCGATTAGAAAACCGGTTGATAACCGGCAGTCAACCGCTATATAGCAGCTTTATAACCTATAGATGCTAATTTTGAAATATTGAAAATTGAAAATTTAGAAATTTTTAGAAATTTGACTAAGTCTCGACGCTAGCCCGATCGAGGTTTCGAGTCTTGGCATAACGAATAGTAAACAATAAATATCGTTAATTCGTCAATACGTAAAGTTGTTAAAGTATTATTCTATTTTTAAATTAAAGTTTTAACCTTAAATTTAAAGTTTAAGAAACTCAAGAAGTCTCTAGATTCGCGAATATCGACGCTAATAGATATTTAATTGCGAAATTACGTGATTTACGAAATTTCTATACGCGCGTTAGACTTCTTCTACTAGCGTGTACGTATTACATTATTTATGTTGCTAATATTAGTTAAGATATCTACTTATCTAAAAAAAAAAAAAAAAATTATTATTATTATTAGTAATATTTATGCCCGGAATTTACCCGGAATTTACCCGGAATATTGCTGTTTTGGTTATTATCCCGCGTGTGGTTTATTTGAAGCAAACCCGGAATTTACCCTGCACTTTCCGGTTAAATAACCGATTTTTGCCAGTTATCTATCCGTTATTCAACCGCAATATTCTGGCAATATCCTGGCAACATCATGGCAATATCCTGGCAATATCCTGGCAATATCCTGGCAATATTCCGGACAAATATCGGGTAAATAACTATAGTCTTTGGTCGTACAGTATTGTATGCGCTGTTTTTGTACTTAATTTTTAATTTAATATTTCGATAATATTGCTCTGTATTCTTTGCTCAATTTTAATATATTATTTATAAAGTTTAAATCTAATTTATATTTATTCGAGCTAGACAACAATATATATTAAGTTAATATTTAATATCTATCTTTTCTAAATAGTATTTCTATATATTGTTGTATTAAAAAAAAATTTCAGAATTTTTATTAAATTTATACTAAGTTAATATCTAATATCTATCTTTTCTAGATAGTATCTCTATATATTGTTATATTAAAAAAAAATTTTAGAATCTTTATCTAATATATATTGAGTTAATACTCGATATCTATCTTTTCTAGATAGTATCTCTATATATTGTTATATTAAAAAAAAAAATTTAGAATTTTTATCTAATATATATTGAATCGATATTCGATATCTGTTTTTTCTAGATAATATCTCTATATATTGCTATATTAAAAAAAAATTAGAATTTTTATCTAATATATATCGAATCGATACTCGATATTAATTTTTTATTAAATAAGTAATTTTTAAATTGCAGTTTTAAAATATATAAAAAATTTTGCTATTAAAGTTAGATACTATATTTGTATTAAATTTATACTTAAAATCAAGTTTATTAAAAAAAAGTATTATATAAGAATTTTTTAAATTAAAAAAAAAATAAGTATTGTCGATAATATTTTGCAACTCTTTAATCTTTTTTATTTATAATTTAATTAATTATTAAGTTAAATTAAATATAAACTTATTATATATATCTTTTTTAATTAGTTAAGTAACAATACAATTAAATTTACTGCAATTGTATTAAATAAATAAAATATTTTTTTCTATCTTAAAATTATTCTTTTTAAATAATTTAATAGCGTATTTTCTTATTTTGATATATAATTAGTATAAATATAGTTTAGAATAAATATAAATTCTATCTAAATATAGAAACAAATAGTAATAGTTTTTATTTTGCAAATTTATTGTTTTAAAAGTAATTGCTTTTTTCTATATTAATATAATTGTAAACTAGTATCTATTAATATAAAGAAATCTTTAATTTCTCTTTATATAGTTCGACAAAAATTCATTTTGTCTTTTAATATTTAATTTATATTTTAAGTTTAAAATATAATATATTTATATTGTTTATATACTATAGTAGTTTGTTAACAATCTTAATCTTTTAAAATTAATTAATAAAATAAATTGTTAAATAATTAAAATAATATTTTCGAAAATTATATTTAGAATATATTCGACAAAAAATTAGTATATAGTTAAGATATTCGAATTATTTTTAAAAATTGTTAAGATTGTAAAAATATTTTTTAAATTTTAAACAAAATATTAGTAATATCTATATAATTCTAGTATATATTAAATTTGTTTTAAATTTGTTTTTTGTTTATATTTATTATAAAAGTTTGCAACTTTTTGTTTTTATAATCGATATAAGAAATTTAAATAATTTAATAAGCAATTTCTTTTAATACTTTAAATATTTTAATAAATATTATATAATAATCTTTAATAGTCTCTATATTAATTTACGCATAATAGTAGATATTAATTTCTATTATAATTTAAATATATATTGTATATATATTGTATATATATTAAATTTACAATAATAATTCTTATTTTAATTTAAAATATTATATAGATTTGTTTTGTTTTAAATCTATTTAAATACAAAATCTATTTTAAAATATAATTAATTTATAAAAATCTTAATCTAAGTATAAATACAATATACAACAATATATTGTTAAAAATTTCTATTAAAATAGATAATATTTCTAATTTATTATTTCTTTAAAAAACGCAATTAATTAAAAACAAATTTTTGTTTAACTTCTATAGATTATAAACTAAATTTATACAATATTTAAACTAAATATAAACTAATTTTTTAAAACTATTTTGATAGAAAATTTCTTAAGTTTTTGTTTGCAAATTAATATTGCTATACAATTTTTTATATTAAGACTATTGTATATATAATATAGAGTAATCTTGCTATATTTTGCGTATAAATCAAATATAATAGAAAAGATAACAAAATATTTTGCAAAATATTTAGCGCAAACAATATATATATTAGATATAAACTTAGTTTATATATTATTAAAGATAGTAAATTTTGTTATTTAATTATTGCAATTATATTGTCGACAATTTCTCGAGACATTTTAATAGAATATAATAAATAATAAGTATAATTTTTGTATATAATTAGTATAAAGAATAAAAATTGTTTTTAATTAATAGAAATATAGATATTTAATTGCGTATTATATATATTAATATTAATTTTGTTACTTTTCTAAAAATAATTAAATTTTGTATATATTTAATATATATTAAACTTGTATTAAAATAAAACTAATTGCAAATAAAATTTCTAAAAACTAGATATTTAATAAAAATATAGTTTTTTGTATATTGTTGTAATTTGTAATCTATTAAAATGCAAAAATAATTAATATTAATATATACTAGATTTATATTAATAATTCAATTTGTATATTATAGTTTTGTATCGAAAAATAAAAAATATTTAATTTAATAAATTTATAAGATTAGTTTACAAACAATATAGATAAAATAAAAGTTTCTTTTATAAATTTTCTATATAGCAAACTCTTAATTCTTGTATATACAAATTATAAATTCAAAACATATATAATATATATATTATTTTTGTTATTTTTCAAGAAATTTATAATATTAGATCTCTATACAATATTTTAATTATATATTAATATTTATTGTATATATTAATTAAGTAAAATATTGTCGAAAATTATTAATATTCTTAAACTTAACTCTATTGTATACTAAATATATATATAGTATATCTAAATATATATATTTGCAATACTTAATTTTAAAATATTTGAAATTTTAATATTAAATTTTGTTTATTTTGTCTTTCTTTTTAATTTCTAAAAATAAAAAAACAATCTAAATAATCTTAAAATTAATTGCAATAACAAAAAATTAAATTTAGTCTTAATATAAATTAAAATTATATTTTATTTAAATTAAATATATATTAAATATATATTTGTTAATTAATACTTTAATAGAAATATTAATTAAAATCTCGACTAATATTGTGTTTTTTCTATATACAAAATAAAGAATTTTCTTTAAATATATATATAAATATACTAAAATATTGTAATAGTTTTGTATTTTTAATACAATTACTTAATTGCGTTTTTCGAAAATAATTGCAATTCTATTAATATTAATAAAACTCTATATATAATAAATATTAACTTAACATATAATAGATATAAAATATAAATTTTTTTTTTTTTTAAGTTCTATAAACAATAGTTTGTTAAAACTATTAAAATTTTAATTGTTTAATATATTTTGATTTTCTTAATTGTTTATAGAAATATTTTTGTTAATATTTTAATTACTTAATATTATATTCGATTTAATAATATTAATATTGTTAAATTTCGAAGTTTGCTTATATATTTAGCAAATATCTAATATATAGTAAGTATAGAATAAATCTCAATTTTATTTATTTATTGCAAAATTGTTTGTTAATCTTGATTTGCAAGATTTTCAAATATAAAAGAATTCTTTCTATTAGAAAATATAAAGATTTCGAAAACAAAAAAATTAATAATATTATTAAAAAATATATTGCTATTAAGATTTAAATTAAATATAGACTAAGTTTGAATATAATATATATACAAAACAAATAGCTAAATTACGCAAATATAAAATTATATCAAACTTATACTATATCTAAAAATAATTTACACTATAACAAAATATAATTTTGTAATATATAAATCTTGTTTTTGAACTTAATTAATTGTGCGTTATAGATTTTATACAATTCTAAAAATATTATAGATACAAAGAATTAAATTTATATCTAGTATATATTAGAAAGAAACAAAATTCTAGAAGTTGATTTTTGATTAATACTAAATAAAAAAATTTATACTCTATATAAGCTATATATATATTAAGTTACTAAATAAAAAGATTTATATTCTATATAAACTATGTATATATTAAATTTGTATCTCGATTGCGAGCGAAGATCGCAATTAATTTCTATAATTCGATATAATTATACTAAATATAAGCTGAGCATCGACAAAGTTTATTTCGAGTAAAAATTTTTATTCGAAATAAGCTTGTTTCGGATGCGATTTCTGCATCCGAGATAAGCTGCAATCCGAAATTATACAAATATTGTCAATAATACTTAATAACTTTATTAGTAAAACAAAAAAACAATAAATTTAAATTTAGATAAATAATATAAAAATTAACAACAATAGATATAGCAACTATTTAGTTTTAATTTGTTTAAATAATTAAATCTAATATCTATATTTAAAATTACAAATAATTTAGTTATTAAATAAGTTTAAAAGCTTGTTAAAATATTTTAAATATATTATAGAAAAAAACTTTAATTAATTTGTTAGCTATTTGCTTTTTAATAAAAATATTTTTTAATTTAATTTAACTATTTATAATTTTTTTGCAAACAAACTAAATTTAAATATCTATATATTTTGTTTAAATATATTACGCAAAATTCTTAGCAAATACTATAATTTTTTAATTATTATAATAGATAACAATAGTAACAAAATACAATTTTAAAAGTATTAAAAAAAATTTAACAACAATAAAAATTCTAGATATAAATAATAATAATAAGAATAAATAAAATAATTGTAACTATTTTAACAATACTTAAACTTAAATAATCTTTTTAATAGTTTATATTTGTTTAATATATTTAACTTTATAAATAGAAAAAATAACAATTAATTAATATTTAAATAATTAACTAATAGCAATACTTTCTAAATTAAAAATATATTTAAAAATAGAATAACAAGTATTTTTATTTTTATTTTAGTTAATATTAATATAGTCTAATAAAAATCAAATATTTTTATAGAAAATAAAACAAAAATTAAGAGTATTTCGAAAATAATAAAATATTTGTTTAATAATTTTTTAATAAATATTAATAAAATTAAAAGTATGTTTGTTTATTATTAAAATAACAAAAACAATATCTAATTAAATATCTAGTATTATATATATATAAAAATTAATTATCGATTAATAGATATAATAATAATTTGAAGCTACAATATAGTTCGAGTTAATAATATATATTTTAAATATACTTATAGAAATAACAATTAATTTTTACTTTCATATTTTGTAGTTTTTTAATATTTTTTTCAAATATATTTTTTAATTTAAATAGAAAATTCGAATTGCAAAATTGTGCTTAATTTTAATTTCTAAATATTATTAAACAAAATTTAAGTTAATTATTTTAAATTAATTAATAAAAACTCTTTTAACAATATTAATAAATTTTCTATTAATATCGACAATTAAGAAATTGTCTATATAGATAGCAATAATAGTAAAGTTATTAATAAAAATACTTAAATTAAAATTTAACAAACAAAAATAATACTTTTTAAAAAATATTACAAAAATAATATATTATATTCGAAATAACTATTTAAGTTTATAAAGAATTTTTCTAAATTAACAAATTTTTTGGTTTTGTTTAAAATTATAAAGCAATTTTATATAGATTTTTTTGTTAATATTTTTGCAAAAAAAAACAATAACAATATTTATTTATTTTAAATCTTAGTTATTAACAACAACAAAAATAAAAATAATTTTATAATTTATAAACTTAATTACAATTGCAAAAATTTTAATATAATTTAGATTTTTATATTGTTTAAAATCTCTAATAATTTAACAAACTTTATAGCAAAAATTCTTATTATTAATTTTTTGTTTAATTTTGTAGATTTATTTTTTACAAAATATATAGTATCTATTAGATACTAAACAAACAATATAAATACTATTTTTTTTTAAATTTAAATTTGTTTTGTTTAACTAATTGTTAATTTATTTTATAATAGATATTTGTTATAATTTTAAACAATAAAGCAAAAAAATCTGCAAATTTGTTTTAATATAATTGAAACTTCGAATATTTTTGCAATATTAAATTAAAATTTAAGAACAATAAATTTTAAAATATATTTAATAATTTAGTAACTTTAGAAAACTTATTAAAATTAATAGAATTAAAAAAATACTATTTTTAAAGTTAAAAAATAATTTAAGAAAAATAGTATTTTTAGAATCTAAAAAAGATAGAATTTTAAATAAAATAAATAAATTTAGTTTATTAGAGTTCTTAATATAATTTAAGAACAAAACAATTTCTTGCTATTATTATAATATTGCTATAAAGAGTTTGTTTAATTTAACTTTTATAAAATTTAAAAATTTGTTAATAATATTTATAGTATTAGACTATATGAATAGAATTGTAGACAATTGTATATTATTGTTTTAATAGCTAATTTTATTGTAATTAATATTAGGACTAAATAATATTTGTTTATTGTCTAGTTAATAAACTTCTAATATTTGTCAAATCTTATTTTTGTTATCTATTATATAATAGATATATTTTATATTCTATTAGAATTAAAAGTTGAGTACAATTTTAAAACTTTTATCAATTACTGTATAGCCAAACTAGTAAAAAATTCAGCCGTTGTACAACCGACGACAAACCGTCGAAAAACCGTAAAAAAACTATGCTCAAACCGACGAAAAATCGTTTTTCAACCGTTGTTCAATCGTAGAAAAATTAATTTTCTAGTCTTAAACTGTTGTTTAAAAATTTCAATATCAAAATTAGCATCTATAGGCATCTATTCGTTGTTCAATCGTTGTTCAACCGTCGTTCAACCGCTGTTTATCGAGAGAAAATCTAAATTTCCAAATTTCTAACATCAAATCGTTGAACAACCGTTAAACAACTATAAAATATCTAGATTTCTGTTGTTCAACCGACGTACAACTGTTGTACAACTGTTGTTTCTATTAGTAGGAAGCCCTAGACGTAGTATTTAATTAAATTTTTAATATTTTTTTCTACTAATTAATATATTGAATATATTTGTAATTATAGAGATACTTAATATTTATTTCGAAAAAAATAACAAAACATTTAATAATAGAAAAAATATTGCAATATAAATTAACTATTTAAATAATCTCTAATTAGAAATTTACAATTAAGTTAGTATTTTTAATTATAATATTAGTTTTTTATATTAAGATTTAATTAAAATATTCAATATATTTGTTTATTTTAGAAAAAATAGTAATTGTTAATTCGATATATATCTTGCGCTTTTTATATTAGATTTAAAAGATTTTATCTATTTATTTACTATTATTGTTAATACAAATACAAGTATATTTGTTGTTTCTATATTTAAATCTATTAATATAATACTTAAAAAAAGTTAGCAAACTAATTTTATTTTTGTTTTTAAAATATTTTATTTGCAAATACTTAATTTTATTATTTAGTTAAATATAAATATAGCAAATACTATTAAAATTGTTCAGAAATATAGATTCTATAATATCAATATAAATAAAAATGTTTTTTTAGCAATTAGATTTAATAGAGACTTAATAGAATATTATTTTGTTTTCTATATATATACAAGAAATACAAATATTATTTGAAAATAATTTAATAAAATTAAAAATATTTCTGCAAATTAACTAATAGATATTCTGTTTATCTAAATAGTTAAATTGTTTATACTATACAATTATTGTATTTTTGCTAATTATTAATAAAACAATAGCAATAACAAAAAATACAACAAATATTTTTAAATTTAGAAAATAGAAATCGAAATTTTTAATTAAATTCAGAAAATAGAAATCGAAATTTTTAATTGCTCGAACTTGCTAAATATTAATAGAAAAGCTATAACTAATAATTTTTCGAATAATATTAGTATCTTTTAACTAACTATAAAAAATTAAATTGTAAAAAGAATTAAATATATATTATATATTGTAAATTATAATATAACAAACTCTTTTGTTTTTGTATCTAACAAATAGATAAATAATTTTAGTATTTATAGCAAATAAATTGTTTTCTATATTTTTAACTAATTGTTAAGATGTTTTTGAGTAGAATACAAAAATACTAGAATTTTCGAATATATATTGCAAGTATTCTATATCGAAAATTTATTTGCGCAAAAAATAATTAATAGCAAAAACTAATATTATAATTGTAGAAACAAATAACTTAGAAATTGCAAACAAAATTATTATAATAGCAAAAATAAAATAATATTTATAAACTATTATTTTAGAAGCTTTTTACTTTTTGTTATTGTTGTTTTTATTCTTATTCTTATTAAACTTAAACTTAAATTTTTTTTTACTTTATTTAAATTTAAATTTCTTTTAATTATTCTTTTAATTATTGTAGTTTTAAGAATATTTATTTTTGTTATTGTTTTAATTGTTTTCGAAACTATTATTCTTTAAAACAAAATATAGTTCTAAATATAAATTTTAGTAGTTTAATTCTTAATAATCTATTTTGTTGCAACTTATATACTTTTTCTGTTTAATATATACAACTTGAAAGCTAAGATTGTTAACAACAAAAAAATTTTTTTTTATAATAACAATCAATTTAGTAATTGTTCTTAAAATTAAGATAGTATTAATAGTTGAGATATCTATTAAATTAATATATTAAATCTTGTAATTATAAATAACAACAAACAACTTCTGCTTTTAAATATTATTTTTGTAAAAAAAATTTATATTTTAATATCTATTAATTAATAAAAAAACAAGCAGTATTGTTAAAATCGACTAGATATTTAAAAATAAGTTAGTTTTTATCTATAGCTAAATTATTCGAAGAGATAGATAGTTTATTAATAATATTGCAGAACTTAATTTCGAACTTGTTAATATTTTGACAGCTAAAAATCTTAAAAAACTCAAATTTAACAAATTTTTTTATTAATATACTTAAATTTTTAGATTTGTATATCTTAACAATCTTTTAATAAATTTTTTTAATTAGATCGATTTTCTTTATATTGTAATACAAATCTCTATTAACAATATTTTAAAATATATTTATATATTTTTTGTTGTTAGTATTCTATTTAACTTAATTTTCGATAATTATAAGTATTAAACAAATTAACAGATCTAATATCTAATTTATTTTATTTTTAAAATTTAATTTATTTAAAAACTTCAAATAAATCTTGTTTTTAGACAAGAAAATTTATACTATTGTTGATTTTAGCAATCTGTTTTAGAACTGTAAAAGATAATATAGAGATACTAATAACTATAATATTATCGATATAATTTGCTATTTTTTAGAGCTCTACTAATAGCTTGTAAACAGTAGACAATAATACTAATAAATATAATAAAAAAATACAATTGCGCAGTAACAATTTTGATAAAAATATTCTGATTGCTGGATTACAAAAATTAAATAAGTTAACAGAATTTAAATTAGATATTTAATTCGATAAATACTTTTTAAAAAGTTCAGATAAAGAAAATAGCTAAATATATATTTTTTTGTTAATAGTATTAATTTGATCAATTTTATTAATTATAGATTAAACAAAATTTTAGTAGATAAACAATTAATAAGTTCTTAAATAAGTCTTATATTTCTGTTATTCTATTTTAAAATTATAATAAATATAGATTTAAACAAATTTAATAGACTTAATCTATTTAAGAAATAAAATATTAATAAAAGATTTCTGATTAAATTGCTATTTTTGTTTAATTGTAGATAAAACTTGTTAACTATTTGAAATTTAACTAAATTATTTAATCTCTTTATTTTTTTTCTTAATCTTAACAATTATAAAGATAGCTGCGCTATTTTGTATTTTTGCAATTGTTAAATCGATCTTTTTAATTTTCTTATTTTAATAAAACTAAATATTAGTTTTTTTAATCTAAATCTTTTGCCTTTTTGCAATAATTAAAAGTTTTTCAGTTCCATTTAAATAAAATTAATTGCTATTTGATCGAGAATTGTATCTAGATACTATTTTCAAAATAATTAATAAAATTATTTCGATTTTTGAAGTATATTTGCAATTTAGTTTACTGATTTGTTTTGTATATTGTAGTAAGAGAAATTAACTAGTATTTATTTTAGTTATCGAGCTTGTCAAAATAATAGATAGTAGAACACTTAGTTTCTATATAGAAGCTAGGGCTTTGTCTATCTATATATATTGATTGAAACTATTCGAATCAATTATATAATATCGAGTTGAATAATATTGAACTAAGTAGTATTAATACTAAATTAAATTAATTATAGTATTTCGATACTTCTATTTAATCTAAATTCAAAAATTAGCTTTTATATAAATTATATTCTATATTTTATTAAGTTTGAAATCTGTTTTAAAATTATTAAATCTTAAGTATTTTTCTAGCAAAAATAAAAAAAGTATATAAAAGTTCTCTATTAACAATTTATATATAGATATATATATATTTACAAATTCGAGATACTTTAAAATTCGAAAAATATATAAGAAACAAAACTCTAACAAGAAATTATACAAATATTATTAATAATATTCGATAACTTTATTAGTAAAATAAAAAAACAAAAAATACAAATTTAAATAAATAATACAAAAATTAATAGCAATAGATATAACAACTATCTAGTTGCAAATTGTTTAAATAATTAAGTCTAGTATCTATATTCGAGATTACAAATAATTTAGTTATTAAGTTAGTTTAAGAATTTGTCGAAATATTTCAAATATATTATAAGAAAGAATTTTAGTTAGTTTATTAGCTATTTGTTTTTTAATAAAAATATATTTTAGTTTAATTTAACTATTTGCAATCTTTTTGCAAATAAATTAAGTTTAAATACTTATATATTTTGTTTAAATATATTGCGCAAAATTCTTAGCAAATACTATAGTTTTTTAATTGTTGCAATAGATAATAATAGCAACTAGATATAATATTAAGAATATTAAAAAAAAAATTAATAATAATAAGAGCTTTAGATATAAGCAACAACAATAGAGATAAATAGAATAATTGCAACTACTTTAATCATACTTAAAGTTAGATAGTCTTTTTAACAATTTATATTTGTCTAATATATTTGATTTTGCAAATAGAAAGAGCAACAATTAATTAATATTTAGATAATTAACTAATAGCAATACTCTCTAAATTAAAAATATATTTAAAAATAGAATAACAAATATTTTAATTTTTGTTTTAGTTAATATTGATATAGTCTAATAGAAAACAAATACTTTTATAGAAAATAAAACAAAAATTAAAAGTATTTCGAAAATAACAAATATTTATTTAACAATCTTTTAGTAAGTATTAATAGAATTAAAAGTATATTTACTTATTACTAAAATAATAAAGATAATATTTGATTAAATATCTAGTATTGTATATATAAGAGAATTAATTGTTAATTAATAAATATAACAATAACTTAAATTTATAATATAGTTCGAATTAACAATATATATTTTAAATATATTTGTAAAAGTAACAACTAATTTGTATTTTTATATCTTATAATTTTCTAATATCTTTTTTAAATATACTTTTTAACTTAAATAGAAAATTTAAATTGCAAAATTGTATTTAACTTTAATTTCTAAATATTATTAAACAAAATTTAAGTTAATTATTTTAAATTAATTAACAAAAATTCTTTTAATAATATTAATAAACTTTCTATTAATATTAACAATTAAAAGATTGTCTATATAGATAGCAATAATAGTAAAATTATTAATAAAAATACTTAAATTAAAGTTTAACAAACAAAAGTAATACTTTTTAAAAAATACTACAAAAGTATTATATTATGTTTAAAATAATTGTTTAAACTTATATAGAGTTTTTCTAAATTAACAAATTTTTTTGTTTTGTTTAAAATTATAAAACAATTTTATATAGATCTTTTTATTAATATTTTTGTAAAAAAAAACAATAATAATATTTATTTGCTCTAGATTTTAGTTATTAATAATAACAAAAACAAAAATAATCTTGTAGCTTATAAATTTAATTACAATTGCAAAAATCTTAATATAATTTAGATTTTTATATTGTTTAAAGTCTCTAACAATTTAACAAATTTTATAGCAAAGAATTTTGCTATTAATTTTTTATTTAATTTTGTAGATTTATCTTTTATAAAATATATAATATCTATTAGATACTAAATAAACAATATAGATACTATTTTCTTTTAAAAACTTAATTTTGTTTTGTTTAGTTAGCTATTAGTCTATTTTATAATAGATATTTGTTATAGTTTTAGTATAAATTTTAGATTTATATAGCTCTAATAATATAATTTTAAATAGCAAAACAAAAAAATCTGCAAATTTGTCTTAATATAATTGAAGTTTCGAATATTTTTGCAATATTAAATTAAGATTCGAAAACAATAGATTTTAAAATATATCTAATAATTTAGTAACTTTAGAGAACTTATTAAAGTTAATAAAATTAAAAAAAGTACTATTTTTAAAGTTAAAAAATAACTCGAAAAAAGTAGTATTTTTAGAGTCTAAAAAAAATAAAATTTTAAATAAAATAAATAAATTTAGTTTATTAGAGTTTTTAAATAATTCGAGAACAAAATAGCTTTTTGTTGCTATTATAATATTGTTACAAAGAGCTTGTTTAGTTTAGCTCTTACAAAATTTAGAAATTTATTAATAATATTTGCAGTATTAGACTACGTAAATAAAATTATAGACAAACGCGTATTATTGTTTTAATAGCTAATTTTGTTATAATTAATATTAGAGCTAAATAATATTTGCTTATTATCTAGTCAATCAATTTCTAATACTTGTTAGATTTTGTTTTTGTTATTTATTATACAATAGATATACTCTCTTTTATATTTTATTAAAATTAAAAATTAAGTACAATTCTAAAACTTTTGTCAATTAATACTTAATTAAGTTTTTAACGCTTTTTTTTGCTAATTAATGCGTTAAATATGCTTGTAGTTATAGAGATATTCGATACTTGTTTCGAAAAAAATAACAAAGCGCTCAATAACAAAAAAGATATTGCAATTTAAATTAATTGTTTAAATAATCTCTAATCAAAGATTTACAATTAAGTTAGTATCTTTAATTATAGTATTAATCTTTTGTATTAAAATTTGATTAAAACATTCGATATATTTGTTTATTTTAGAAAAAATAATAATTGTTAATTTGATATATATTTTATACTCTTTGTATTAGATTTAAAAAACTTTATTTATATATTTATTGTTGTTGTTAATACAAATACAAATATATTTGTTGTTTTTATATTCAAATTTGCTAATATAGCGTTTAAAGAAAGTTAGCAAATTAATTTTATTCTTATTTTTAAGATATTTTATTTGCGAATATTTAATTTTATTATCTAGTTAAGTACAAACGTAGTAAGTATTATCGAAATTGTTCAAAAATATAAATTCTATAATATCGATATAAATAAGATTGTTTTTTTAGCAATCAAATCTAATAGAAATCTAATAAAATATTATTTTATCTTTTGCGTATACGCAAGAAACACAAATATTATTTAAAGATAACTTAGTAAAATCAAAAGTCTTTTTGCAAATTAGTTAATAGATATTTTGTTTGTCTAGATAATCGAGTTGTTTGTATTATATAATTATTGCATTTTTGTTAATTGTCGATAAAACAATAATAGTAGCAAAGAATACAATAAGTATTTTTAAGTTTAGAAAATAGAGATCGAAGTTTTTAATTGCTCGAGCTTGCTAAATATTAATAGAAAAGCTATAACTAATAATTTTTCGAACAATATTAACGTCTTTTAATTAACTATAGAAAATCAAATTGTAGAGAGAGTTTAATATATATTATATATTGTAAATTGTAATATAACAAGCTCTTTTGTTTTTATATCTAACAAATAGACAAATAGTTTTAATACTTATAGCAAATAAATTGCTTTCTATATTTTCGATTAATTATTAAGATATTTTCGAGTAGAATATAAAAATACTAGAATTTTCGAATATATATTGCGAGCATTTTGTGTCGAAAATCTATTTGCGCAAAAAACAGTTAACAATAAAAGTTAATATTATAGTTGTAGAAATAAACAATTTAGAAATTGCAAATAGAATTGTTATAATAGCAAAAACAAAATAATATTTATAGACTATTGTTTCAATAGCTTCTTACTCTTTGTTATTGTTGTTTTTGTTTTTGTTTTTGTTTTTGTTAAACTTAAACTTATTTTTATTTTTTTTAAATTTAAACTTTTTTCGATCTTTCTTTTAATTATTGTAATTTCGACAATATTTGTTTCTATTATTGTTTCGATTGTTTTTGAAGCTATTGTTTTTTAGAATAAGATATAGTTCTAAATATAAATTTTAGCAATCTAATTGTTAATAATAAATTTTTTTGCAATTTGTGCATTTCTTTTGTTTGATATATACGAAGTTAGAATTGTTAACAACAAAAAACGTATTCTTTCTAATAATAGTTAGTTTAGTAGCTACTATTAAAATTAAGATAGTATTAATAGTCGAGATATTTATTGAATTAATATATTGAATTTTGTAATTGTAAATAATAGCAGACAATTTTTGCTTTCGAATACTATTGTTGTAGAAAAATTTATACTTAAATATTTATCGATTAATAAAGAGACAAGCAATATTGTTAAAATCGACTAGATATTTGAACATAAGTTAGTTTTTATCTATAGCTAAATTGCTTAAATAGATAGATAGTTTATCAATAATATCGCAAAACTTAATTTTGTACTTGTTAATATTTTAAAAGTTGAAAATCTTAAGAAACTCGAATTTGACAAAAATTCTTATTAGTGTACTTAATCTTTTAGATCTATATATTTTAACAATCTTTTAATAAGTTTTTTTAATTAGATCGATTTTCTTTATATTGTAATATAGATTTCTATTAACAATATTTCGAAATATATTTATGCACTTTTTGTTGTCGACGTTCTATTTAATTTGTTTTTTAATAATTATATTAAATAAATTGATAAATCTAATATTTAATTTAATATATTATAAAGCTTAATCTATTTAAAAACCTCGAACAAGTTTTGTTTTTAGACAAGAAAGCTTATATTATTGCTAATTTCAACAATTTGTTTAAAAGTTGCAAAAAAGAACGCAAAAATACTAATAATTATAATAGTATTAATATAATCTACTATTTTAGAGCTCTATTGAAGACTTGTAAGCAATAGACAATAATATTAATAAATATAGTAAAGAGACGCAATTGCGCAGTAACAATTTCGATAAAAATATTTTAGCTATTAGATTACAAAGATTAAGTAAGTTAATAGAATTCGAGTTAGATATTTAGTTCGATAGATATTTTTCGAAAAATTCAAATAAAGAAGATAGATAAATATTTTTTTTTTGTTAATAGTATCAATTTAATCGATTTTGTCAATTATAAATTAGACAAAATTTTAGTAGATAAACAATTAATAAACTTTTAAATAAATCTTATATTTTTGATATTATATCTTAAGATTATAACAAACATAGATTTGAATAGATTTAATAGACTTAATTTGTTTAAAAAATAAAGTATTAATAGATAATTTCTAATTAGATTGTTGTTTTTGCTTAATTGTAAGTAAAACTTGTTAACTATCTAAAATTTGACTAAATTATTTAATCTCTTTATTCTTCTTTTTAATCTTAATAGTTATAAAGATAATAATATTATTTTGCGTCTTTGCAATTGTTAAATCGATTTTTTCAGTTTTCTTATTTTAGTAAAACTAAATATTAGTCTTTTTAATCTAAATTTTTTTTAATTTTTGCAATAATCAAGAGCTTTTTAATTCTATTTAAATAAAATTAATTACTATTTAATCGAGAGTTGCGTCTAGATGTTGCTTTTAAAATAATTAATAAAACTATTTCGATTTTTGAAGTATATTTGCGATTTAGTTTACTAATTTGTTTTGTATATTGTAGTAAGAGAAATTGACTAGCACTTGTTTTAGATATTGCGCTAACAAGTTGATTTATTTAATTGTTAATAAGAGAATTTTTGCAGTAGATAGAAAAACTGTTACAATTCTAGACTAGACAGACTTCGCTCTTCAATTATTTTTCGAATCTTCGCTCTCTAGTCTCGAATATACTACGAGTAACATCTAGCGTCTTAATATTTATAGTATTTATACTTATTTTCTGTATATAGTTAGTTCTATATAGCTAGTATTCTTGTTAATTAACTATATACTAGCTATTAAAGCTTTAATTTTGATATAATATTAGCTATTTTTTTTAAAAACAATCTTGCAAATTGTATTTTAAAAATATTTATATTTGCTAACTTTTTTTTCTTTAAAATATATTTAAAATATAAAATTACTAAAATAATTTTAGATACAAAACTACTAAAGCAATTCTAAATATAAAATTACTAAAACAAATATTTTGCAAAATATAACTAAGTTGCAATAATAAATATTTTTAAAAAAAATATACAATTTAACAATAATAAATTTTGTTAACTCTTTAAACAAGTATTTTCTAATTTTTATTGCACTAAATTAAAAAAAACTTTACAAAAAAAATAATAAATCTGCTAAAATAAATAAACAACAAACTATTCTAACTATAATTTAGTAATTTTGCTAGAATAGATAAACAAGTTTGCTAGAATTAATATTGATATTAGAATATTGTTGTTTTCGAACAATATTTTTTATTTTGCGCAAAATCTATTATGCAATACAATATTTAAGCAATACTTGTTTTTAATATTAATAATTTTGCTTCAATACTTATTAACTTAATCAAACAAAATAAATTGTACAATATCTAAATAGAACAAATATATTTAAACAAAATATTCTATTTAAGTTTATATTTTTACTTACTACTTTGTTATTGTTTATAACTATTAAGATTTACAAAATTTATACAAATCTATTACAACAATATATTGCAATTTTGCTATAAAAAATAAAATATCTTATTCTAATTTTATATTTTGTAAAAGTATTATATTTTAAGATTAATATTATTATTAATTAAGTATTAAAGTTTTATTATTGTTAGAATTACAATTGCAAACTTTATTTAAATTTGTTTCGAAAATTATAAGTTAATCGAATTTAGCAATAATTTTCTTAAAAATATTAATATATTATCTCTATTTATTAAGAAGTTTAGACATAAGACTAAAATTAAAATTAATTAATTTTTATCTTATTAGTCTCTTTTCAATTACAATTGTTATTAACAAAAAAAAAAAAAAAAAATTGCAAAACTTTTATATAGCAACAACTTTATTAAAAATATAACTAAAAATCTTGCATATTAATTTAAATATATTAATAGTATTTATTTTTATATATAGTATCTAGTACAATATAGAAAAGATTAAAACAAAAAAATTATATAATTAAAAACAAAATTAAATAAAATTCGAATTATTTGCAAAAGTTTACAAAAAAAGCAAAATATAGAGTAAGTTGAAAACAAAATATAAAAAAAGACAACTAATATATTAATCGAGAAACAAGATAAATTAATTAAAAAACTTAACTATTGTAAGTAGTTTGAGTCTATTTATTATTTATTGTTTTATTAAAATCTTAACAACAATAGCAACAATTATAATATATTTTTTTACAAATTAAATTAATAAAATTGCAAATATTTTAATAAAGTTTATAAAAATCGCTTGCTTAAGATTGAGAAATTAATATATAACAATATTAAATTTTTTAATTTAATTGTTTTCTTAAGTAATCGAAAGAAATTTAATTAATAGTAATTAATATTTTTTGTTAAATTTAAAATCTATTTTTGTATATTTAACAATAAATTAGTTAAACTAGTATATATTGCAATTAAATATATAGAAAATATCTTTAAAGATACTAGATATTGTCTATTAAATTAAAACAACAATTTTGCTTAACTTTATAATATATTAGCTAAATTAATAATAGATTTTTATATTTAATTTGACAAGTTTAATTAACAATATAAAAAGTTTATTAAGTTTATATTATCTAATTTTGCTATAAAGTCTTTCGAAATTTTTAACAAATATATAACTCGATTTATATTAATTGCAACAAATACTAAATTATTCGAAAATCAAAAAATATATTAATTCGATTTAAAACTAAACAACAAATTGTACAATTAATTTGTTAATATAGTTAATATTATTAATATTAATAATTTAATTTTTTAATTACGCAATATAAATTTTAGAATAGAATAAAAGAAAGATTATTAATTGTTTTAAACTAGCGCGTATAATAGATTTACTATTATACAAGTAGATAAAAATTAAAATATTATATGTAAGCTTACAAATAAATTTGGAATTTACAATAACAAATTAATTAATTATATAGCTAAACAATTTTTTTTTAAAACAAAGTTAAGTTTTTAATTTTAAATATTTAAGAATAAGATTAAAAAAAAAATTGTCAAAAAAATTTGCGTTCAAAATATTATCTTAATTACTTAAATACTCTTTGCAAGAACAAATTAATTAAAATAAAATAAAAAAACAATTATTAAACTTAAAATTTATAATATTAACAATCTCGAGCTAATAGTATTTAGAGAAAAGAGTTGCTCTAATATTTTAAATAACAACTTAAATAACTTTAACAAATTGAAAAATTAAATATTTTTAATAAGAGTTATAGTTCGAAATAGAAACTAATATTTATACAAAAAACAATAAAAAAGTTTAAAATTATATTTGATTTATATAATAGAGTTTTGTTTATTAAAGTCGAGCTTAGTTCTAATATTATCGACAACAAATTGTTTAACAATTAGTAGTTAAATATTTATATTAAGATTTATTTAAATTAAATTTATTTATTTTTTGATAAATATTATATTAAAATAACACTATTTATTAATATTAAAGTTTTTAATAGAGTTTTTGTTAATAAAAAGTTTGTTAAGTTTTATAAACTTTCTATTATACTATTATAAAATTTAATTAAATTATATCTTATTAATAACAAATTTGTTTTTAATATTATTTATATTGCTTAAGTTATTGTTAATTGAAACAAATATATTAATATTTTATAGTATTTAATAATCGAATTAAAACAATTTGCAATTATTTTCGATATATTTTAAATAAAAGAGTATAATATATAAATTAGAGAAAATATACAATTTTTTCAATTTAAATCTAACTATTGTATAGAGCACTACTTGTTAGATTATTAGTTGTTAAAAATTTTTAACAAACAATGCAAACAATTAGAATATTTGTTTCTATTTTTTTTAGATAAAATCAATATTTGTTAAATTAGTATTTTTTTATTTTTAAAACTTGTTAATAAAGAAAATTACAAAATAGTTGTTATATTATCTAATTACTTTGTTATACTAAATTAATTAAAGAAAAACAATAGATATTTAGCTTATACTATAGACAACAATATTACAATAAATATTGCAATTATTACTTTTAATAATTATAATAATTTTTATACAAAGTTTAAGCAAGATTTTTCTAGTTTAAAGTAATTAGAGAGATAGATTTATTTAAAATTTAAACAATAAATTAAATTTTTTAATTTACAAGAAGTTAACAAACTTTTGTTAAATAAAAATATTAATTATATTATTAATTTTGTTTTAGAAGCAACTTCTTTAATTAAAAAAATCTATAGTATTTTTTGTTAAGAATTTTTTTTTATTAAAGTCTATCTAAATAATATAAAAAACAAAAATTAAATTTGCAACAATATTTTATAGTATATTGTTTTTATTTTTATAGTTAAAAAGTCTAATAGAAATTTGTGCGTTTGCGTAAACTATAGAGATTTTAATATTCTAATAATTAAGAATTGCAATACTCTATTATTAATTCGAGAAATTTTGCAACAATTATACAAAATTAAATACTATAGCAAATTTAATATTATTGTTGTTTTTAACAAGATTTAAATATATTTTAATAACAAATATAAAATAGTCTTTATTATTTGTTACAATTTGTTTAAATATATTATAATATCTTTTAAATTGTATAATATCTTAACTATATTTTAATTTTTTATTAATAAGATTTTCAATTCTTATCTAGACAATTTCTATATTATTTATATAGATAATATTCTAGTCTACAACAATATTAAAAAAAATATATAAAAAATATATTAATAAAGTTTTTGCTAAATTTTATAAGATAGATTTTTATCTAAATATTAACAAATATATTTTTTTTATTAAATTAATTAAATATCTAAATCTAATTATTATTATCGAAAATATTTAGATAAACTCTAAGAAAACTAAATATATTTTAGAATAAAAAACTTCTATTTGTGTATATAATATATAAATCTTTCTAAATTTTGCAAACTTCTATTAATAGTCTATTTATAATTATTCGAATTTAGTTAAATCTTTGTTAGTATTTAATAAGCTTAAAAACAAAGATCTTAGTTTTCTATAATAATTTGTTAATTTTAAAGATTTTGTATTTTAAGTTTTTAAAAAAGTTTTTATTAATTAGTTTATTCTGTATTATTTTAATTTTAATCTAGAGATTTAAATTAAAAGCAATATTTTTAACTTTGTAATTGTTGTTGTACTATTATAAATAAATTTAAATAAATTGTTTTATTTAATAGTCTATATATTTAAAATTATATTGTTCGCAAAATGCAATTACAAAATCTATAATATAAAACTATTAACTATTGTTTGCACTTTTTAAAAATAGTACTTAGAATATATTAATATACTTGTCAAACAATCTATTAAAATTATTATCGACTATTGCAATCTAAAATATTTTATAACTATTAAACAATTAAATTGTTATTAAATTTGCCAAATCGAATTCTTGTTTAAATTTAATTTTAAGATTATTTATTAATTAGATATATTAAACGCAAAATTAGACAATCTAATTAGACAATTGCAGAATTTGTTTTCTAACAAAAATAATTTTTGCAATTAGTTTTAATAACAAACAATTCTTAAGCAATACAACTTAAAATTAAATATAGTTAAAGCTATTATATTAATTTTGCTACTATTAAGTATTATTTAAAATTAAATAATAGAGTTAATTTATTTGTTTCGAGACTCTATTAAGTTTAAACTAATTGCTAACAAAAGAATTGCAAAAGCTTGCAAAAAATTTACTTAAATCTTGCTAACAACTAACAAAAATATAAAACTATTTATATCTCTATTATTTGTAGTATTTGTATTACTTTAATAAGATAGATTTTGTTTTGCTAGATTTCTTTTCTCGATTTCTCTATTTAATATTGTTGTATTTACAATTTCTTATTTTACAATTTCTTTATCTTTAGCTATTAATTCTATCTTTCTTTTAGATATATTTGTTTTGTTTACAATTTAGTTATCTATATTTGCAATCTCTTTTACAATTTAGCTCTTGCTTGCTATTGCAATTAATTTAACAATTTTTTTTTTAAAATAGAATTTAATTTCGAAGTTCTTGTTTAATAGATATTAGAGATATATTTGTATAACAAAAAGATAAAACAAATTATTGAAATTAAAAAAGCTAATAAACAAAAGATTTCTATTATTTTTTGCAAAACAATTAAGTTAAAACTTAAAAACTATACAATAATTAAATATTTTACAATTAAAATTAAATATCTATTTGTTTAAAACAAAATATATATTTCTTAAAATAAAAATAAAGTTTTTCGAGTTAAAGCAATTAGATTTTAGTATAAATTATTAAATACTAAATATTTAGATCGAACAACAATGTTAAAAAAAATACAATATTACTACTATTAATTTATATTGTATTTAGATATTAAGAAATATATTAGAAATTGTTCGATTTGCAAATATATTAAATTGTATTGCAAATATAAGTATAATCTATTAAAGTTTTTGTCGATTTTAGACTATTATTAACAAAATATATTTTGCAACTTTATTATCTCTTTGCTATTTTATTATTATAGAGAAAAGATCTTTTAGTATATCTTAGTAATAGTTAATAGATTATTCAAAAATAAGAAATTTATATCTATAAACTCTTTAGAAGTTAAGATTGTTATTTAGATTTTTATTAACTTTGTTCAATATATTAAGAACTTTTTAGTTACTATTTTTTTAAACAAAGATATTTAATTTATTACTTACTTTTAACAATGTTTTTGCAAAAGATTAGAAACTAAATCTAGATTGTTAATTGCGTTCTATCTAGAAATCGACAATTAAATCGAAAATATTAATATTGTTTTTAAACAATATCTTTGAGTATATATACAATACAATCAAAATAATTAAATTAATTATCTTGTTATTGTCGAATTTATTGTCAATAATTATATTAGTAAGTCTACTAACTTATTGTTTTTCTTTATTATTAAAAACTATCTATTACAATTAGATCTAAAACTACTCGAAATCTTTTTTAACAATAGTATACTTAAAACTTGTTGCAATATAAAAAATATTAACAAGATTATTAAAAAGATTAAAATTTTGCAAAACTTTTTTTGTTAAAAACTTATCTAAACTTAAGTTAAACAAGTAGAGTTTACTAATTGCAAATATATTGCAATTTTAAAATTTAAAATCGATAATTAAGTTATATATAATACTCGAAATATTAAAACAACTTAATTATACAAGTTTCTAAAATATAAAAATGCAAATTTCTATAAAATTATTTAAGCAATTAACAATTATATCTACAAACTAGAACTGTTCAAATTAATAAAAATTTATTTAGTATTTTATCTATAACTTTTGTATCTTAACAAAAGCAAGTTTCTATTAAATTAATAAATTAAATCTTTATTGCCTATTAATGTTGTCAACAATATTAACAACAATAATTTTAAATATTATATTAAAAACATCGAAGTATAACAATACAATATATACAAAAATAACAATAACGTAAATTTAAGTCTAATTGTTACTAATTACAGACGCAAAATACTATAGTATTAAATTCTCTTTACAAACTATACAGACTACAATTATAGATTGAAAATAGCTAAACTATTCTATAGCTAACAATTGCTCTAACTTTGTTGTTAACTTTTATTACAAATATTTAGACGTAGCAAAATTTTATTAAATATTCAAGATATCTTCTAATTAAAAATCTAATAAGTAGAATAATTTGCATCTATATATTTTTGCGCTTTTCTATTATTGCTGTTAAACGTTGTCTAATATATATCTACAATTCTTGTTGTCGCATCTAAAATCGATTCTAAAAACGCATTGTTAATATATTACTATTATTGGGAGTTACTTATTATGTATTCGCAATCAAAATTAAATATTTTTTCAAATTAGATTTTTTCAATATGCTATCTTGTCTTCTGCGTCAGTTAACAAGAATCTCGAAAACATATTATTGATATATTACTATTGTCGAGATTTAATCGATATATACTTGCAATTCTTGTTGTTATTTCTATAGTACTTTTGTTAGACGCTTTATAGTTGTTTTTTCTAAAGATTCTTTGAATTAGAATTAATTTAACATTTCTAAATATATGTACAATTGTATATAAATTGCTATTAAGATACTTTTATATTATTTTCTTTCTCTATATTGCAGATTTAGACAAACGTGTTTGAATATAGTTAAAATTTGACAAATTTCGACTTTTTAACGTCGCTATTTCTTTGATTGTTGTCGATTCTTTTTTAGATTATATAATTGATCAACTCTCTAGATTCTTTTAAATATAATTAACTTTTTAAACTCTTTTAAATGCAATCGATCTCTATCTAATTGTCGATTTTTCGATTTTCGCATTATATAATTCGAATCTTTCTTTTAGAATTAGAATTAGTAATCTTTTGTATTTTCTTCAATTTTTCTATATTTAATATTTTTTTAAAATTTATTTACTTCTCTTTTTTTTTGATCTTGTTGTTGTTTCACAAATTGTTCAAAACTCGATTTTCGCTATTCGACAATTGCTCGATATTTAATTTCGAGTATTAAATTGTACTCGATAGACGTGCTCGATACTAATCGAAAGTAGTCGAGAATCAATTAGAAGACTATTTGCAATATATATGCTCTTTGATTTGTATATTACTGTTTTTTTTTTTTTTTTCACTTTTTGTTTTGGCATTTCCAATTATTTTTTTCTATTCGACAAATTTATTCTTTCGCTTGATATATATTAAAAACTTTAGTTTTTATTGTCGAACAATATTTAATACGTACTCGATATTAATCGAAGTTTGTATTCGACAAGCACTCGAGATTAACTAGAGTTAACTAAAAATACTAATTGAAAAATTTGATATTGCTTTGTTGAAGCTTGCAAGTAAAAAAAAGAAATAGTATTACAATTTTAGACTAGATAGACTTTGCTTTTCGATTACTTTTCGAATCTTTGCTCTCTAGTTTCGAGTATACTACAAGTAACGTTTAGCGTTTTAACACTTATAGTACTTATATCTATTTTCTGTATATAGTTAGTTCTGCATAGCTAGTATTCTTGTTAATCAACTATATACTAGCTATTAAAGCTCTAATTCTAACAAAAACAAAGATTGAGAAAATTGAGTAATTTAATCTCTTTATTAATATATCGAAGCAGAGTCTTGTCTTGCTTTAATAACGTGTCTTCGATTAATTATTAATTATCTAATTATCGATTCTTAGCTATATAGTTGTTATATAGCTAATTCTTCGATTTTTAGAGCTTACTATTAATAGATATCTATTAAAGATAATTAGTATTCTTCGATAAAAACAACAAGTTGCAAATAAGATAAACTTAGTTGTTTTTACAACTTATATTAGTTTTTTTAGTAAAACATTTGTGTCTAAAATCTTTAACTAGATATTAGTTATTTAATTGTTAATAATTGAAAATTTTAGTTGTTCGAGTAGTTAAGAGATCGACTGTTCGACAAGTTTCGACAATTCTTTAGTTATTGTTTCGACAATATTATAATATTAATATTTCGATTCTTAAAACAATAATAATCTAAGTACTCAAATAATTAGTTGCTAGCTTCTATATATTAGAAATTAACAAGAATTTAGCTAATTGTAGTAATTGTAAATTTATTGTCAATTTGATCTATTAATTATGCTTCAAATATTCTAATTAACAAACAAATAAATTTTTTGTTTTGTTTCGAACTTATAATCTATCAAAATAATAGATAATAGAACGCTTAGTTTCTATATAGAAGTTGAAACTTTGTCTATCTATATATATTAATCGAAGCTATCCGAATCGATTACGTAATATTGGGCCGAATAGTATCGGGCCAGATAGTGTCGACACTAGGTCAGATCGGTTATAGTATTCCGACAGAGCTAACAAGTTAACTTATTTAATTGTTAATAAAAGAATTTTACAGTAGACAGAAAAACAAAGATTAAAGAATCTAAGAATATATAGCTTATCCCGGATGCAGATTTCCTATCCGGGACAAGCTTATTTCGGATAGAAATTTCTATTCGGAATAAGTTCTGTCTATACTCAGTCTATATTTAATATAAATTGTATTGAATAAAACAAAAATTATAAATTTGAAAAAACGTTTCTATTGCAAATTATATATATTAAATATATACTAGATCTATAATCTAATTATTTCAGAATTTATTTTAAATAAAAAATCTATATTTAAAATAAATTTTGTTTATATCGAGTCTATACTTTATATATATTGTACTAAATTAAGTTAAAAGATTGAAAATTTAAAAAAATATATCGAAAACAAAATATATATATCTAGTATATACTAAATATATAAATTGATTATTCTATTATATTAAGTAATTACGATTTTGTTTAATTTCTAAAACTTAGAATAAGTTAGATATATATTTAATATAGTTAATAGCTATTAAAAGAAAAACTATTATTTCGATTTTAAATGCGCAATTCCGACGCGTCTATACAAAATGCAATTTAAATATAGATTTAGTATTGCTATAATATATATTAGGAATAAATAAAATTGCACAAGTTGCGCGTTAAGTCTTTAGCGTATTTTGTAAAATTAAAATACAATTGTTGCGTTTTTTATTTTTATTTTTTTTAAATATCTATATTATTGTAATATATATTTCTAATTTTATTAATAGATTTATAGTATAAATCTAGTATATTCTTTAATTTTATTGCTTCTATTATTTTAGTATATATTTAGTATAAGTATTATTGCAATTTTGTTTGCTAATCTTAGAGTATATTATAACAATTTTAATATAACAAATATATAAAACTTGTCTTCTTTAAAATATTATTATAATAAATATAATATATACAATACTTTTGTCTAGTATATATTAATTATATACTTAAGAATTTTTCTTTAATTTGAATTTCGATTTTGTAATTAAATATAAGTATTTAGTTATAGTACAATTCTATATCAAATATATATTAAATCTATATTTAATATATATAAAATACAACTAAATAAATAGCAAATTTAATAAAAAGATATTTTTTGTTGCAATTTAGTTTATACTAAATATTAGCAGTATCTATTATTAAAATTACAAAAAATAATAGACAATCTATATATAGATTTAATTTAAATTTAATATATATTAAATATTATTAGTTGTATTAAATTTTAAAACTCGAATTATCTTTTTTAATTCGAATATATAAATTGTATAAATTTAGTTGCAACTTAGTATATATTAAACATTAGTAAATATAATTGTACAATAGTGTCGACTAATTCAATATATAAAATAATTTTTATTGCTTTTAATTGTTAGTTATTTATATATATAGCAATAGTTTTATTTATATTTAATATATATTGAGTTAAGATTAAAATTATATTATATTGTTATTAAAAAATATATTATATTAAAGCAAGTAAGCAAATATTTTAATTAATTATATATAATATATAAGCTAAATATATATAGTTGCAAATTTAGATATAAAAAATATTTTATTAAATATATATTATTTTAAAAAAAAATATAAATCTTTTTTATATTTAATATATATCTAGTTTATATTAATCTAGTATTATAAAATTTTAATTTAAATTTAAAAAATAGCAAAATACAAACTATTTTATAGAATTAAAATATAGTTTCTATATATTTTGTTTAAACTAAATTTATATTCTATATAGATATAAATATATTATTAATATACTTATTTATTAATATATAAACAATATAAAGTATATTGTATAGACTAGATTAATATTAAGTATATATTAAATTTATATAAAACAATTGTTATAATTAAAAATTTGCAATTGTTTTTAATATATATTTCTATTGCAAAATAAATTTATTTTATATTTGTTATATATTTAATCTATTTTTTATCTTTTTTGTTTTTATACTATATATATAAATACTTATTTTGTTATTTAAGACTTTAACAATATATTAATTATATATAGATTTAATCAATATCAAATTTGTATTAATACAATTATTAGAATTATTAATTAATTATTGTTTATTATTTTTTTTCGAATATTTGTCTCTCGATTTAAAGAATATTTGCAAAAAATATATTTTTAATTTAGTTTTAAAATATACTGAATTTATACTAATTTATTTTTAGCGTTATATTAGTATTTTAATCGAAAACTTTCTTTTTATATATTTTATTATACTAATTTGTATTTAGTATATACTTAAACTATATATAAATTAATATATTTATTACAAATATTAAATTTTTAAATAGATCATTTAATTATATTTTAAGTTTAGTCTATACTAAGTATATACTAGTATTCAAAAAGTATAAAGAATTTTTTTTTATCATAATAATATATTTAAGATTTTGAAATTTTTTAAAAATTTATATTTTATTTATATTTAGTATATATATAGCTAATAAAAAAAAGTTGTTTGTAATAGTAAAAAATTAAATATAATAATTAACTCTAATAAAAAAGTTTGAAATTTATATATATTACACTTATATTTATTATATATATAGAAAAAAATTATAATACTTTTTTTAATTCGAACAAAAGCAAGTTTTGTTTGTTAATTTATTATACTAAAACTATATTAATTTTATATTTAACAAATATCTACATTCTAACTAATATTTTAATAGCAAAAAAAAATAAAATATTATTTGTAATTTTATATTATATCTATAATATATTTATACTAAATTTATATATAGTTGATTTTTTTTAAATAGATTTATCTTTGTTAATAACAAAAATTAATATAACTATTTTTCTATCTATATTAAAATTATATTAAGTTTATACTTAGCTAATACAATTGTTGCAAAAATTATTGTTATATTTGAAACTAAAAAATATAAAAATTAGATTGTTCTCTATTATATATATTAGATATATATTAAGTATAAATTAGAACAAATTAACAATAAAAAGTTTTTAGAATTGTTTTATTAAATTTTAGATTTAATATATATTCTATTTAATATTTTGATTTGTTTTAACTAATTGTATGTTTTCTATTGTATCTAGTATATACAATATAGATAATTAGATACTTGTTTTTTCGATTTTAATTTAACAAAATAAATTAATATTTATTATATATTTTGTTTCTATATAATTGCTGCAGCAATTATATTTTAATAGAATTTTTTTTTTGCAAATTATTTTAAAATAAAGTATAGTCTATATTTAATATAAAATTTCTCTATATTTTCTCTAATTCTAAATTAAGATTTTTTTTTAACTATATTTAAATATATATTAAGTTTGTATCTTGTCTATATTTGCTATATAATTATTTTATTTACTATTTTAATTTTATATTTATTTCTTTTATTTTAAATATTATTTTTTATAAAATAAAGTTAAACAAGCAATTATAATAGTTTGTTGTATTATTGTATTTGTTAGTTTTACAAATAATATAAATATCTTATATATAATTTTGTTTTCGATTATTTTTTTTTAATTTCGAATTTTTTAATAAAGTAATAAATCTTTTTTTAATTTAATATTTAATATAGATTTAATATAAATTAGATTTATATATAGTTTTTTAAACTTAAACAAAAACTTTTAAATTATTAATATTATATAGTATTTGTAAAACAAAGATATAAACTTATAAAATAGTTTATCTTTGTTATTGTTTTAATTGCTTAATAGATATTGTTAATTTGTTTATAATAAAATTATATTTAAATTATACTTTGTATTGCTAGTAATATCGAATTTTTTTAATTTAATAATTTTTTTTATTAGTTTCTTTTTTTTCTTTTGTAGAAATTTATTATATTTTTAATATATATATTATATATATTGTTCTTGTACTTAATTTTTAATTTAATATTTCGATAGTATTGTTATATATTTTTTGCTTAATTTTAATATATTATTTATAAAGTTTAAGTTTAATTCATATTTATTCGAGCTAGTTAACAATATATATTAAGTTAATATTCGATATTTGTTTTTTCTAAATAATATCTTTGTATATTACTGTATTAAAAAGAACGTTTTAGAATTTTTATCTAATATATATTGAGTCGATATTTGATATTTGTCTTTTCTAGATAATATCTTTGTATATCGTTATATTAGAAAAAATGTTTTAGAATTTTTATCTAATATATATTGAGTTAATATTTGACGTCTATTTCTTTTAAATAATATCTCTATATATTGTTGTATTAAAAAAGATATTTCGGAATCTTTATCTAATATATATCGAGTTAATATTTAATATTAATTTCTTACTAAGTAAGTAATTCTTAAATTGCAATTTTAAAATATACAAAAAATCTTACTATTAAATTTAGATATTATATTTGTGTTAGATTTATACTTAGAATTAAATTTGTCAAAAAAAAGTATTATATAAGAATTTTCTAAATTAAAAGAAAAATATAAATATTGTTAATAATATTTTGCAATTCTTTAATCTTTTTTATTTATAATTTAATTAACTATTAAATCTAATTAAATATAAACTAATTATATATATTTTTTTAACTAGTTAAGCAACAATACAATCGCATTTACTATAATTGTATTAAATAAATAGAATATCTTTTTTTGTTTTAAAATTATTCTTTTTAAATATCTTAATAATATATTTTCTTATTCTAATATATAATTAGTATAAATATAGTTTAGAATAAATATAAGTTCTATCTAAATATAGAAACAAGTAATAATAGTTTTTATTTTGCAAATTTATTGTTTTAAAAGTAATTGCTTTCTTCTATATTAATATAATTGCAAATTAGTATCTATTAATACAAAAAAATCTTTAATTTCTCTTTATATAATTTAATTAAAATCTATTTTGTTTTTTAATATTTAATTTATATTATTTATATATTGTAGTAATTTGTTAATAGTCTCGATTTTTTAAAATTAATTAATAAAATAAATTATTAAATAATCAAAATAATATTTTTGAAAATTATATCTAAAATATACTTAATAGAAAATTAGTATATATTTAAAATATTTAAAATATTTTTAAATTTTAAACAAAATATTAGTAATATTTATATAATTCTAATATATATTAAATATATTTTAAGTTTATTTTTTGTTTATATTTTTTGTAAAAGTTTGCAATTTTTTGTTTTTATAATTAATATAAGAAATTTGAATAATTTAACAAATAATTTTTTTTAATACTTTAAATATTTTAATAAATATTATATAATAATTTTTAATAGTTTCTATATTAATTTATATATAATAATAGATATTAATTTCTATTGCAATTTGAGTATATACTTAATATATATTATATATATATTAAATTTACAATAATAATTCTTGTTTTAACTTAAAATACTATATAGATTTGTTTTATTTTAAATCTATTTAAATACAAAATTTATTTCGAGATATAATTAATTTATAAAGATTTTAATCTAAGTATAAATATAGTATACAACAATATATTGTTAAAAATTTCTATTAAAATAGATAATATTTCTAATCTATTGTTTTTTTAAAAAACGCAATTTATTAAAAAAAAATCTTGTTTAGCTTCTATAAATTATAAGCTAGATTTATACAAAACTTAAATTAAATATAAACTTATTTTTTAAGACTATTTTAACAAAAAACTTCTTAAGTTTTTGTTTGCAAATTAATATTGCTATACAATTTTTTATATGAAAACTATTTATTATATATATAGTGCAGAACAGTCTTGTTATATTTAATATATAAATCGAATATAATAGAAAAAATAGCAAAATGCTTTGCAAAATATTTAGCGCAAACAATATATATATTAGATATAAACTTAGTTTATATATTGTTAAAAATAGTAAATTTTGTTGTTTAATTGTTGCAATTATATTGTCGACAATTTCTCGAGATATTTTAATAGAATATAATAGATAATAAGTATAATTTCTATATATAATTAGTATAAAAAGTAGAAATTATTCTTAATTAACAGAAATATAGATATTTAATTGCATATTATATATACTAATTTTAATTTTGTTACTTTTCTAAGAACAATTAAATTCTATATATATTTAATATATATTTAACTTGTATTAGAATAGAACTAATTGCAAATAACATTTCTAAAAACTAGATATTCAATAAAAATATAGTTTTATATATATTATTATAATTTGTAGTCTATTAAGACGCAAAAATAGTTAATATTAATATATACTAAGTTTGCGTTAACAATCCAATTTGTATACTATAATTTTATATCAAAAAGTAGAGAGTATTTAATTCGATAAATCTATAAAATTAGTTTATAAATAATATAAATAAAATAAAAATTTATTTTATAAATTTCTTATATAGCAGACTTTTAATTCTTGTATATATAAATTATAAATTCGAAATATATATAATATATATATTAATTTTACTATTTTTTAAGAAATCTATAATATTAGATCTCTATATAATACTTTAATTATATATTAATATTTATTGTATATATTAATTAAGTAGAGTATTGTTAAAAATTGTTAATAATATATTGATATTTATTGTGTATATTAATTAAGTAGAGTATTGTCAAAAATTGTTAATATTCTTAAACTTAACTCTATTGTATACTAAATATATATATAGTATATTCGAATATAGCATATTCGAATATATATATTTGCAATACTTAATTTCGAAGTATTTGAATTTTTAATATTAATATTTTTTTTTTAATTTCTAGAAATAGAAAAGCAATCTAAATAATCTTAAAATTAATTGCAATAATAGAGAATCAAATCTAATCTTTATATAAATTAGAATTATATCTTACTTAAGTTAAATATATATTAAATATATATTTGTTAATTAATATTCTAATAAATAAATTAATTAAAATCTTAACTAATATTGTGCTTTTTTTTATACAAAATAAAGAATTCTCTTAAGATATATATACAAATATATTATAATATTATAATAGTTTTGTATTTTTAATACAACTACTTAATTGCTAGACTGACCGTTCGGGTCGATTTTTCCCTAAAATCTATAACCCGACCCGAAAGTTATATCTAGTTAGGCCAAGTTTTAACCTAATATAGTTAGTATTTTCATAATTTATGCAATTCGGTTCCAACTGTTGGAACCGAATAGTCAGTCTATTAATTGCGTTCTTCGAAAATAATTGCAATTTTATTAATATTAATAAAGCTCTATATATAATAAATATTAGTTTAATATATAATAAATATAAAGTATAAAAAAGAATCTATTTTCTTAAGTTTTATAAGCAATAATTCTTAAACCTATTGAGATCTTAATTGTTTAATATATTTTAATTTTTTTAATTTTTTATAGAAGTATTGTTGTTAATATTTTAATTACTTAATATTGTATTTAACTTAATAGTATTAATATTATTAGAATTTGAAGTTTGTTTATATATTTAGCAAATATCTAGTATATAATAAGTATAAAGTAAATCTTAATTCTATTTATTTATTGCAAAATTGTTTGTTAATCTTAATTTGCAAGATTCTTAGATATAAAAGAATTCTTTTTGTTAGAAAATATATAGATTTCGAAAACAAAAAAATTAATAATACTACTTTATTGATAAATATATTGTTATTAAGATTTAAATTAAATATAGACTAAGCTTAAATATAATACATATACAAAACAAATAGTTAAATTGCGCAAATATAAAACTATATCGAACTTATACTATATTTGAAAGCAATTTATACTATAATAAAAATTTAATCTTGCAATATATAATTCTTGTTTTAAACTTAATATTATAGATCTTAGACAATTCTAAAAATACAATAGATATAGATAATTAAATTCATATCTAGTATGTATTAAAAAGAAACAAAATTTTAAGAGTTAATTTTTAGTTAATATTGAAGAAAAAAGTTGGTACTCTATATAAGCTATATATATATTAAGCTTGTATTTCGATTGCAAGCAAAAATTGCTATTAATATCTATAATTCGATATATTTATGCTAAGTATAAACTGAGTATAAATAAAGTTTATTTTGAATAAGAATTTCTATTCGAGATAAGCTTGTCCCGAATAGAAAATCTGCATTTGAGATAAGCTGTAATCCGGAATATTAACAAATACAAAATTAAGTTTTGCAATATTATCAATAAATTATCTATCTATTCGAATAATTTAATTATAAATAAAAATTAATTTATTTTTAAATATCTAGTCGATTTTAACAATATTTTTTGTCTTTTTATTAATTGATAGATATCGAAATATAAATTTTTTAACAAAAATAATATTCGAAAACAAAAAGTCTTTGCTATTATCTATAATTACAAAATTTAATATATTAATTTAATAGATATCTCGACTATTAATATTATTTTAATTTTAATATCAATTACTAAATTGACTATTATTACAAAAAAATAATTGTTATTAACAATTTTAGCTTTGTATATATTAAACAGAAAAAGTATACAAATTGCAACAAAATTAATTATTAAAAATTAAAATACTAAAACTTATATTTAAATTTGTGTTCTATTTCAAAAAACAATAGTTTTAAAAGCAATTAAAATAATAGCAAAAACAAGTATTGTTAAAATTACAATAATTAAAAAAAGAATCGAAAGAAATTTAAATTTAAAAAAAACAAAAACAAATTTAAATTTAATAAGAATCAAAACGAAAACAATAATAACAAAAAGTAAAAAACTACTAGAACAATAATCTATAAATATTATGTTATTTTTGTTGTTTTAGCAATTCTATTTGCAATTTCTAAATTGTTTGTTTCTTTAACTATAATATTAGCTTTTGTTGTTTATTGTTTTTTGCGCAAATAAGTTTTTAGTACAAAATACTTGCAATATATATTTAAAAACTCTAGTGTTTTTGTGTTCTATTCAAAAATATTTTAACAATTAGTCGAAAATATAAAAAAAAATTATTTGCTATAAATATTAAAATTATTCGTTTATTTGTTAGATACAAAGATAAAAGAGCTTGTTATATTATAATTTACAATATATAATATATATTTAAATTTTTTTACAATTTAAATTTCTATAGTTAGTTAAAAGACGCTAATATTGTTTAAAAAATTATAATTATTAACTATAACTTTTCTATCAATATTTAACAAATTTAAATAGTCAAAAATTTCGATTTCTACTTTCTCAATTTAAAAATATCTATTATATTTTTTGTTGTTGCTATTGTTTTATTAGTAATTAGCAAAAATACAATAATTATATAATATAAACAATTTAATTATCTAGATAAACAAAATATTTATTAACTAATTTACAAAAATATTTTGATTTTATTAAATTATTTTCCAATAGTACTTATATCTTTTGTATATATATAAAAAACAAAGTAATATTCTATCGAATTTCTATTAGATTTAATTGCTAAAAAAACAACTTTATTTATCTCGATATTATAGAAATTATATCTCTAGACAGTTTCAATAGTATCTGCTATATTTGTATTTAACTAGATAATAGAATTAAACAATTGCAAATAAAGTATTTTAAAAACAAAAATAAAATTAGTTTGTTAACTTTCTTTAAGTACTATATTAACAAATTTAAGTATAAAAATAACAAATATATTTGTATTTGCATTGATAATAACAGTAAATATATAAATAGAATTTTTCGAGTCTAATACAAAAAGTGCAAAATATATATTAAATTAATAGTTGTTGTCTTTTTTGAAATAAACAAATATATCGAATATTTTAATTAAAATTAAATACAAAAAATTAGTATTATAATTAAAAATATTAATTTAATTATAAATCTTTAATTAGAGATTATTTAAACAATTAATTTATATTGCAATATTTTTATTATTATCGAATATTTTGTTATTTTTTTCGAAACAAATATCGAATATATCTATAATTACAAATATATTTAATATATTAATTAGCAGAAAAAAGTATTGAAAATTTAATTAAATACTAATTAATAGAAATTCTAGAATTGTACTTAACTCTTAATTTTAATAAAATACAAAAAATATATCTATTGTATAATAAATAATAAAAACAAGATTTAACAAATATTAGAAGTTTATTAACTAAACAATAAACAAATATTATTTAGTTCTAATATTAATTACAGCAAAACTAGTTGTTAAAATAACAATATTTGTTAATTTATAGTTCTATTTACGCAATCTAATACTGCAAATGCTATTAATAAATTTCTAAATTCTATAAAAACTAAATTGAATAAACTTTTCGAAACATTATTATAACAATAGTAAAAAGCTGTTTTGTTCTTAAATTATATTCAGAACTCTAATAAACTAGATTTATCTATTTTATCTAAAATTCTATCTTTTTTAAATTCTAAAAATACTACTTTTTTTAAATTATTTTTTAATTTCGAACATAGTATTTTTTTTAACTTTACTAACTTTAATAAGTTTTTTATAACTATTAAATTAGTAAATATATTTAAAATTTATTGTTTTTAAATTTTAATCTAATATTGCAAAAATATTCGAAGTTTTAATTATATTAAAATAAATTTGCAAATTTTTTTGCTTTGTTGTTCAAAACTATATTATTAGAGTTATATAAATTTAAAATTTATATTAAAACTATAGCAAATATCTATTACAAAATAGATTAACAACTAGCTAAATAAAACAAAATTAAATTTAAAAAAAAATATCTATATTGTTTGCTTAGTATCTAACAAATACTACATATTTTGTAAAAAATTAATTAAAAAAATTAATTAAAAAATTAATAGCAAAATTCTTTGCTATAAAGTTTGTTAATTATTAGAAATTTTAAACAATACAAAAATCTAAACTATATTAAAATCTTTGCAATTATAGTTGAATCTATAAATTACAAAAGTATTTTTGTTTTTGTTGCTATTAATAGCTAAGATCTAAATTAATTAAATATTGCTACTATTTTTTTCTATAGAAATATTAACAAAAAGATCTATATAGAATTGCTCTACAACTTTAAATAGAACAAAAAAATTTATTAATTTAGAAAAGCTTTTTATAAATTCAAGTAATTATTTTAAATATAATATAATATTTTTGCAATATTTTTTAAAAAATATTACTTTTGTCTATTAAATTTAATCTAAATATTTTTACTAATAACTTTATTATTATTGCTATCTATATAAACAATCTCTTAATTGTTAATATTAACAAAAAGTTTATTAATATTGTTGAAAAAACTTTTGTTAAATAATTTAAAATAACTAATTTAGATTTTGTTTAATAATATTTAGATATTAAAATTAAATACAATTTTGCAATTCGAATTTTCTATCTAAGTTAGAATATATTTTTAAAGAAATTACTGAAAGATTACAAGATATAGAAGTATAAATTAGTTGTTATTTTTATAGATATATTTAAAATATATATTGTCAATTTAAACTATATTTTATATTTAGATTATTGCTGTATTTATTAATCGATAATTAATTTTTTATATATACAAAACTAGATATTTAATTAAATATTGCTTTTGTTGTTTTAGTAATAAACAAATATACTTTCAATTCTATTAATATTTACTAAAAAACTGTTAAACAAATATTTTGTTATCTTCGAAATATTTTCAATTTTTGTTATATTTTCTATAAAAGTATTTGTTTTTTGTTAGACTATATCGATATTAACTGAAACAAAAATTAAGATATTTGTTACTTTATTTTTAAATATATCTTTAATCTAGAAAGTATTGCTATTAATTAATGATTTAAATATTAATTAATTTTTGCTCTTTTTATCTGCAAAATCGAGTATATCGAATAAATACAAACTATTAAAAAAAACTATATAACTTTAAGTATTGTTAAAGCAGTTGCAACTATTCTATCTATCTCTATTGCTATTGTCTATATCTAGAATTCTTGTTATTGTTAAAAAAAATTCTTCGACGTTCTTAATATTGTATCTAGTTGCTATTGTTATCTATTGCAACAATTAAAAAATTATAGCGTTTATTAAAAATCTTGCGCAATATATTTGAATAAAATATAAAGATATTTAAATTTAGTTTGTTTGTTAAAAAATCGCAAATAGTTAAATTAAGCTAAAATATATTTTTATTAAAAAACAAATAGTTAATAAACTAATTAAAACTTTTCTTTGTAATATATTTAAGATATTTCGACAAGCTTTTAAACTAACTTAATAACTAAATTAACTATAATTTTAAATATAGATACTAAACTTAGTTATTTGAACAATTTGCAACTAGATAGTTGTTATATCTATTATTGTCGATTTTTGTATTATTTATTTAGATTTGTATTTATTGTTCTCTTTGTTTTAGTAATATAGCTATCAAATATTATTAGCAATATCTATATAGTCTTTTAACAAAATTTTGTCTTCTATATATTCTTCGAATTCTACTAAATCTCGAGCTTGTATATATATATATATATATAAATATAAATTGCTAATAGGGAACTTTTATACACTTTTTTACTTTTGCTAGAAAAATGCTCGAAGTTTAAAAGTTTTAAAATAGATTTCGAACTTAATAAAATATAGAATATAATTTATATAAGAACTGATTTCTAAATTTAGATTAAATAAAAATATCGAAATATTGTAATTAATCTAATCTAGTATCAATACTATTCGATCCAATACTATTCGATTTAATATTACGTAATTAATCTAAATAGCGTCGATCAATATATATAGATAGACAAAGCTCTAGCTTCTATATAGTAACTAAGCATTCTATTATCTATTATTTTGATACTTACTAATATTTTATATTTTAAAACAATTATATATTAAATAAGATCAAATAAGACTTCCAAATATATAAATTATATAAATAGAATAATATATAGATTTATTAATAATATATTAGAGCAAATATATTATCTTTTTAAAAATACTTTTAAGAGAGAATCTAATCAGTTTAATTTAGAAGTGAAATTACAATAGTATTGCAAAAATTAGACAAAAAAAACTACTTTAATACAAAAATATATAAATTAATTTTGTTTCTTAATATATTAAATAAAATACTAAAGTTTATTATATCGAAATATCTATACAATATCTATACAATACACAATTTAATATTAAATATTTAAATAGAAGTTTGCAAATATAAATTAATAGATACTTACAATCTTACAACTAATTATTTAAAAAATTTATATACTATAAAGTAATATATTAGACTAGTCTATATAGCGCAATTTATTAAGTTAGCTTTAAGATACACAAAGAAGTCTATTTAAATTCTTAAATTAAGCAAAAAAAAAGTATCTAATTTAATTTAACAATTATATAAAGCGTTATTAATATACTAGCGTCTTATAGTATAATAAAGTATGTAAATAAAAGCTTTAAATAATATAATATTTCTTTTTAATTAAAAAGCAAAAAGTAGACTTGTATATTATAACAAGTACTTAGAGATAAAAATATATATAGTAAAATAGCGCGTTTAATAAATAATATAACAAGATAATATAAATAATAAAGTTTAATAAATAAAATAACTTAAATTCTTAATTTTTTGCTAATTATTTCGAATTTTAATATTACAAAAATATTTGAATATTAATTTTATTACTATTCACTATAGTAAATGTAAGATACGAGTGCGTCTGCTTCTTGTTAACGCACTAAGATATAAAAGACGTAAGATATAATAGACTTATATTACTATGTTTCAACTATATAGAGTAGATAGCAGTAGAACTAATTGTTGAAGAACAACAAGAAACAAGCTTTTTTTCTATTTAATACTTGCTATAACGTGCAACTCTATTTCTTGCTATCTAATTAGAAAGAAATATTGTGCTATTTAAAACTTTTATCGATATTTAAGATTATATGTCTTGCTATATTTTGAGACGCTAGCGCGTCGGAAGCGCTATAATATTATAGTAAAGTTCTAGATTTTGTATTAATTACTATAACAATTGCAAATTCTTAAACTAAATAATCTTATATTTAATATAAATAGCAAGAAAATTGCTATCTAAATATATAGAATAAAATTTTAATATATATTGTATAGAAACAATAATAATACAAATAAATAATATATTTACTAAAAAAGAAGTTAATTACAAATCTCTTAATAATCTTTTAAAAAGCTAACAATATTAATATCTAAATTTAATATTTTTTATTGTCTTCTCTACTAGTAACTTTATTTTGTACAATTTGTTAAGTTAATTTTTCAAAGAATATTTTTAAAATTAATAGATTATTAATCTTCTAATATTTGTAAATTTTATATAAAACTATTGTTCTAAGTTTGTATTTGTACTTCTTCTATATTTTAAGATAATTACTAGTTAGACATTACTCTACTTTTCTCGAATACTATCTCTACTTTGTTGGAACACTATCTTTTGCGCTAAGTCTAATCGAGTAAGTTCTAGAATTTAATAATCTTGTAAACAAACAATATTAACAAGATTAAAAGAAAACAATAAGAAATATATAATTTTGTATCTATTTATTATCAAATTCGATATAGTTTCTTAAAAATATTAAATTCAATATATATTTAAATCTAAAATATATCTTTTTGTATATTTAGAATTGATCTCTATTTCTATCTCTAATTATATCTGAAAACTATTTATATAGATAGTTTAAATATCTAAAAAATATCTTTTTGTTGCTATTTTTCTTATAATTTTTTGTCTATCTTGTCGACAAGTCTTTTGTCTATTTTGTTAATTTTGTATAGACAGTTAATTGTTAAGTATTTAACTAAAAAGTAGATTTAAAATTAACTCAAAAATAAACAATATTTGTTAAGTAAAGTTTGCAAAGACTATTTGATATCAATATTATAATTGCGAAAATATTGTCTATATTTTGTTTAATAAGTCTTGCGAACAATCTTTTGATTTAACAACAACAAACTTCTGTACGCATAATATATTATTAGAAACTATTCTATTTTTAAACAACAATAGTAACGACAAGATTTCTAGCAATATTTCTCGCACTTGTAGCTTTTGTTATATTGTTATTTCTTATATTATAATTCTCTTGCTTCTTTGTTGTTTATTTTGTTTGCAATAACTTAGTAAATCTTTAATAAGAATATATATCTTCTAGCTTTAATATATTGTTGTTTGTTTAATTGTACTATTATTTTTGTTTTTTATAGATATACAATAGTTTTATTGTTTTTGTAAAGATATTGATACAATATACAATAGCAGTAGATTTGTATTTAAGATATTTAAATTGCGCATTAATTGTCTTTAATACAAACAATATAATAATATAGATAGCTTATAAAGTTTCTAAAATACTTTATAGCTAATATTATATTAAAAAAACTGTATTTTTACGATAGTAAATCGATAGTAAATCGGTAGTACTACAATATAATTCTAGTATTGTTACAATATAATTCTAGTAGCACTATTATAGAGAGAAAATAATATTATATACGATTGTACAATTGTAGTAGATATAGTTATATTAATTTGATATATTCTATCAAATCCGATTTACTATCGATTTACTACGAGATTAATACAGTTGCTAGTCGATTAATTTTCGATAATATAATAGCATTCTATGCGTTTTATTAGTAAATAATTGTGCTTAGTAAGCAAATCTTTTTTTAATTTAATAAAGTGTTTTTCTAACTAATATCTATTATATATTAATATAGTATGCACGCGCTAATAAGAGAGATCTAATACACGTATATAATTTTTGTAAATTACGTAATTTTATTATCTTAAATATTATAGTATTAATAGTTGCGACGCTAGAGACTTCCCAAATATCTTAAACTTTAAATTTATAAATAGAATTATAATTTAACAACTTTACGAGTTAACAAATTAATATTTTAAAAACTTTATTATTCGACAATATTTTTGAAAACCTCAATCGAGCTAGCGTGGAAACTTTAAAAAAAATCTTAATTTTTTTTTATAATTAGCATCTATAGATATCTATAGATTTAACAATAATATTGCAATAGTAATACAATAGTACTACTATAGCATTGCAATAGAAAGCTCGTAGTAGTAGAATTTTCTTAATAGTTACACGATAGTACTACTAGCTTACTACTAAATCCGTAGTATAGCAGTAGTACTATCGTTATACTATCGTGATTTTTTTATATAGAGGGGTCTCAAAGTAGATAGATTTTTGTTTTCTTAAATTTTTGCTTGTAATTGTAAAATTAATTAATAAAAAACTTATTTAACTTAATATTTACTATTGTATACAAATTGCTTGCGTAGATAGATATATTAGCAATATAAAATTAATTTGCAATTATTACTTATCGATAGAAAATTAAAGTTTTTGTTTAATTTGATAGTAAGCATTTTTGTTATACAATAATGCAATATTGTCAAAATACAAATACTAATTAGTATAGTATTTAGTTTACTTTTTATATCTAAATTATAGATATTTTTTAAAGTAATTAAAGATATTTTAAATTATATCTAAATAATTGTAATACAAGATATTGTAGTATTTCTTTAGAAGTTCTATAGTAGTTGTGTATACTATATTTTTTTGTTATCTATAGAAAGTCTTTTATCTCTTATTTGTAGAATTTTTTTTTTGTAATTAGTTGTTATATTTTAATTTATATATTAGATGCACAATATATAATTAATACAATAATTTTGTTTTATAAAGATATACAAAAGTGTCGACAATAAAATTCTATTGTTGTTAGATATTATTGTTACAAAATATAACAAATTTAGATAATTGTAGAGATATACTAGAGTTTCTATTATTTATTTGTAATTGTTTTAGTTTTTGCTCTTCATAAAATAGAATTTATTATAGAAGATAGTATTTAAAATAGTAACTTTAATAATAATAATAAAAAGATATTTTGTATTTGTTTGTTTCGTATATACAATTTATAGTTAAAATCTTTATATTAAAATATAATAGCTTCTATATATATTTTAAAATAAAGAAGAGAAACTAAAAGTTATTGTTTTTTTTTTTTTTGAATTTATATATTATAAAAGTAATATTGTTAGATATCTTATTAATATTTAAATAGATATTAGAGATTCTATTATTGCTATTTTAAAAATAATATTTGTATTTTAAATATTTTGTTGTTTAAATATAGATTTTTTGAGATCTAGATGAAGTTTTTTGAAAATCGAGTTAATTTTGTTATTTTTTTTTTACTTTTTTTCTAATTTGCGTTGTATTTTTGAATTTTTTAAGATTTTCTTTCGATATACTATTAAGATAGACAATTTTGTAAAAGAACAATTATAATTCGAATATCTAACAATTAGAGTTTATATATCTAAATTGTATTTATCTTTAAGATTGTTTTCTAATTTTGCAATTATTTTAAAGAGATATTCGATGCGTCGATTACTAGTTAATTGATAATTATATTTTTCTTGTTTAGCAATACAATTGCAATTGTATCGTATTTAATATTTAATACAAATATCTTGTTTCGAAATCTTGCTTCGATCTTAAACTATTGTATAGTCTTGCGTTGTCACGTGCTTGTTTAGATTTTAAACAAGCAAATTAATTAACGTTCTTTTGTAATAGATATCGAACAACAACAAAAGCTTTATAGTAATAGATAGAGAATAATATAGAAGATACAGAAGATACAGAAGTTGCCAAAAACATAGAAAATATAGAGAATAACAAAGAATAACAACAACAACAACGACAAAGTAAACAACGCGTAAATTCTAAAAATTATTCGATTAGATTTAGCGCAAGAGATAATGTTCAAACAAAGTAGAGATAATGTTCGAGAAAAGTAGAATAATATTTAGCTAGTATTTATCTATTTTAAATACTTAATTAATAATAGCTTAATATATTATCTCTTTGTTAATTATTTTGCATATTAAAAGCTATCTTAATTAATTTCTTTTGTTTGCTATAATTAACTTGCGTCGCTATATTTTTCGACAATTTCTTACTTGCTATTTTACGAACTAAATTAAGTATACTAGTAATACGCAATATATTAAATGTATTACTCGAATATATTATTAATTTGTTTGATTTAAATTATTAGAATTTTAAAACAAAATATATTATTAAATTAATATTAGAGAAAAGAATTTTTAATATTAAATAGAAGAATTAACAATATAAAATGCAAAAATTAACAAGTCTTGCAACTAAGTATTTAATAATTAATACAATAAAATAATACGCAATTAATATATATACTTGTGTTTGATTTCGATAGTTAAAGAATATATATAATGCAATAATTAATATAATAAATATAATAATTTTTAATTGTAATAATATTAAATAAAAGTAATATTTAAGCTCTAATTTTAATACTAAATGCGTATATTTATCTTATAATTGCGACAACTTTTTTGTCTAAATACTATATATTAATTATTCTATTTAATATTATTTATTGTTTTAATTTATATAGTTAATATAAAAATTTGTTTTGTATTATTTGTATATATTATTATTAAAACTAATTAAAAAAACAAACTTTTCAGACTCAAATTTATTATTATTTAGATATTCGAATATTGTTAAGTAATTAATATTATATGATTAAGTAAAAGATTTGTTTTGTATTATTTATATATATTATCTTTAAGACTAATTCAAAGCGCAAAATGTCTACTTTATTAATTTTTTTCTAAACTATTGTTAATAGAAATTGTGCTACAATATAAACTAAAAATAAAAAGCTACTTTACAAAAAGCAAAATATCGATTATATAATATTTTACAAATATTTAATTAAGTTGCAAACAACAATTGTTTTTAAAGAAATCTTTAAAAAAAAGCAAATTAATATAAATAAAAACGTCAAAAATATAACAATTAATAAAAAATAGAAAAAGAACTATATAATAATATATTTGAGTAATATATATATATTTAAAAAACTAATTATATTGTAGCGCAATACTTTGAAATTAAACTAATAAAGAAGAATAAAAATATAAGTATTGCAAAATAGATTAAAGTTAATACAATTACTATACAAATAATCTTAGAAAATAAAGATATAAATACAATACAATTTCTTAATATTTAAATATATATAAAGTCTAATATAAATAAAATAATTAACTTATATATTAGTCTAATTTTAATTAGTTCAAATTAAGCAAAAATATAATTAAATATATAATATTAATTATCGAAATAATTTAACAACATATTTTATACTATAAAAGACTTAATAAGTTAATAAAACGCGTATAATCTAAATACAATTAATAAATTTGAAAAGTTTAAAAATACTTTTGCAAACAATAAAAACGCTACAAATTGCAAAATATTTAATTTTTTAAAATTAACAAATAATAATTTTGAAGACTTAATTAAGATTAATAATAATAAAGTAGAAATAAAATAAAAGAAGACAAAGAATAATGCAAAAATAATAAATAATATATATAAAGATACAAAGTACGAAAACAACAATAATAATAATAAGAGTAAAGACAATAATAATAATGTTAAGAATAGAATTAAGTACAAGATTATAGAGATCTTAAACTAGTTAATAGTATTAATAAGTTTAAGTATATTATTTAAATACATTATTATACACTTTTTCGAACAAAAGTATTAGTTAAAATACTATTCAATTATACACTTTTCAATAAGATATAAGACCGAAGTTAATCGAAAGATTATAATAGTTATAATTTATTTGTTATATAAATATCAAATAGTTTATATATATTACTTTTTTGCATTACTATAGAATATTTAGATAAAAAAATTTAAAAATTTAAAATCTAATTTATGTTTACAAAATTCGCTACTAAATAACTTTATTTTTCAACAATTTAAATTGTTTTTTTAAATTAAATTTCGATTTTAACTCTAGAAATCGATTCGAATTAAGTTCGAGTTTTAATTCTAATTTTAAAAATTTATTTGTTAAGATTTTCGAATTTAGTTGATTTAAATTGTTAAGATTTAAGTCGATTAATCGACTCGATACAATTAATCTAACTATAATAGGAAATTAAATTTTTTCGAAAAGAAAATATATATATTTGTTAGCGCAATTAGTTATCAAAAGAATAGTAATACTAAAAAAAAAATACAACAATATTTTAAGAATACAAAAAAAATAATTAAATATTAAAATAAGAAAGAAAGAAAAAAATTTAATTAAAGAAAAAAAATAAAGTATATCTTTTTACAATAAATCTTGAAACAAGAAAATTAAACAAGAAAATAAATTATGTTAAAATCGAATTATTTTTTGTTAAAAAGACTAAAAAATTAATTAATTACAAACTTAATTTACTTAAGAATATTAAAGTATTTTTAATATTTTATATTTTATTGTTAAAATTAACAATTTTAATTTTAATCTTATAGAATATTTTTAGACTAATTGCGTCGGATCGAATTAGTTTTAAAAGTTGGAATCGAAAAGTCAATTCGATTTCTAATATTAAAATCGACAATTCGAATTAATTTCTAGAGTTAAAATCAAAATCTAATTCCCAAAAATCGATTCAAATTGTTAAGACTACTATTTTTAGTAAATTTTATTATTTTTAGTAATAATTAATTAATAATTTAATTATTTTTAGTATTATTTTTAGTAATAATTAATTAATAATTTAATAGAAATAATTAATCTATTTAATTTAATTAATAAATATAGTAGATTGTTTTTATATTATATATTACTATTGTGCATTACCTAGAAAATAATTTAAAAAAACCATATTTATACTATTTTTAGAATTCTTAATATTCTTAACAATCGGATTTAATTTCTAATATTGAAATTGAGAATCGAGTCGAATCGAATTAATTTAATTCCAAAATAATAGAAATCAAATTAAATTTTAGATCGATTTCTAATGTTGGAATTGTTGGGTCGAATTAATTCCAATAGTTGGAATCGAAATCCGATTTAACAGTTAATCTAATTCGATATTTAAAATATTAAAACAATTTAATTATACAAGTCTTTAAAATATAAAAATATAAGTTTCTACAAAATAATTCGAACAATTAACAATTATATCTATAAACTAGAATTGCTCGAATTAATAAAAATTAATCTAGTATTTTATTTATAACTTTTGTATTTCGACAAAAGCAAATCTTTGTTAAATTAACAAATTAAGCTTTTGTTGTTTGCTAATATTATTAACAATACTAGCAACAATAATCTTAAATACTATGTTAAAAATATTAAGATATTATAATATTATATATACAAGAACAACAATAACGCAAATTTAAATCTAATCGTTACTAATTATAGACGCAAAATACTATAATATTATATTCTCTTTATAAGCTATATAGACTACAATAATAAATCTAAATAACTAAACTATTTTATAGCTAACAATTGCTCTAATTTTGTTGTTAACTTTTATTACAAGTATCTAGACGCAACAAAATTTTACTAGATATTTAAAACGCTTCTTAATTGAAAATCTAATAAATAGAATAACTTGCTCTTATATATTTTTGCGCTTTGCTATTGTTGTTGTCAAACATTGCTTAATATATATCTATAACTTTTGTTGTTGCATTTAGAATTAATCTTAAAAACGTATTATTAAGAGTTATTCGTTATATAATTGCAATCGAAATTAAGTACTTCTATTAAATATTTATATTATTATATTTTGTGTATCAATTAACAAGAATCTTAAAAACGTATTATTAATATATTATTATTGTTAAAAGTTAATCGATATATATTTGTAATTCTTGTTATTATCTCTATAATACTTCTATTAGATATTTTATAGATATCTCTTGTAAATATTCTTTAAATAAGAATTAACTTAATATTTCTAAATATATATACAATTGCAAATAAATTATTGTTAAAACATTTTTATATTATTTTCTGTCTTTGTATAATAGATTTAGATAAACATGTTTAAATATAGTTAAAATTCGACAAATTTCGACTTTTTAATATTCTTATTTCTTTTATTGTTGTTTACTCTTTTTTTATATTATATAATTAATTAACTTTTTAAACTTCTTTAAACATAATTAATCTTTTAGATTTTCTAAAATATAATTAATCTTTATTTTGTTATCAATTTTTTAATTTTTGTATTATATAACTTAAATCTTTTTTTTAAAATTAAAATTAATAATCTTTTGTATCTCTTTTAATTTTTTTATATTTAATGTTTTCTTAAAATTTATTTCTTTCTTTTCTCTTTTTTAATCTTGTTGTTGTTCGACAAATTATTTGAAACTCGATTTTTATTATTCGACAATTGTTTAATATTTGATTTCGAATATTAGATTATACTTAACAAGCGTGTTTAATATTAATCGAAAATAGTCGAGAATTAACTAAAATATTATTGGCAATATATATGCTCTTTACTTTGCATATTACTATTTTTTGCATATTTTATTCTAAAATTTCTAATTTTTTTTTATTTGACAAATTTATTCTCTTGTTTAATATATATGGAAAACTTTAGTTTTAATTGCTAAATAATACATAATATATATTCGATATTAATTAAAGTTTGTACTTAACAAGTATTTAAAATTAACTAAAGTTAACTAAAAATATTAATTAAGAAACTTAATATTGCTTTGTTAAAGTTCGCGAGTAGAAAAGAGAGATAGTATTATAATTTTAAACTAGATAAACTTTGTTCTTTAATTACTTTTCGAGTTTTTGCTCTCTAGTCTCGAATATATTACAAATAATATCTATTGTCTTAATATTTATAGTATTTGTATTTATTTCTTGTATATAGTTAGTTTTGTATAGCTAGTATTCTTGTCAATCAACTATATACTAGCTATTATAGCTCTAATTCTAACAAAAAATAACAATTATATATTGCGCTTTTGTAAATAAAACTCTTTTTAACAATTATTATTTATAGCAAGAAAATAACTAAAAAAAATTATATACAAATTGTTCGAACTTGTATAAACAAATCTATTTAAAAAAAAAGCAAATATAACAAAAATATTATTGCAATTTTAATAAAAATTAACTAGAGTATTAATAAATATTTTAAAAGAGTTAAAAAAATATTCATATATTATAAAAAGATAACTACTCCATATATATTACTCTACTTTGGCCATATATCATCGTGAACTTTGCATATACACTATCCCTCGCACTAAGTCTAATCGGGTAATTTTTAGAATTCACGCGTCTTTTGTTTATATCGCCGTTGTTGTTGTCAATTTTCTGCATTTTTGTCGCCGTTATTAACATTATTCTCTTCACATTTGTTGTTTAGCATAAATTAAATTCTAAAAAATATAAAAGCTCTTTGCAAAGTTCTTAAAAAATTTGTCTATTTAATAGAGTAATTGTAAATATTAATAAAATAGATTTAAAAGTCGATACTTATTTTAATAAAATAAGTATAAAAAGAAATTGTTTTGTTCATTGTATTTTATATAATAATATTTTCTCTCTCTTTAGTTGTTTGCTTAACTAGTCTATCTACAATATTTGTCTCGATATTAATCTCGACAACTATTTTTGTCTTGCTATAAAAAATATTAATATTGTTAAGTATATCTTAATTGTTATTTAGCTTTTTCTTTTTTGTTAAAACAACAAGTTTTAATAGAATATCTAAAATAGTATTAAGTTAATTCGAACAATAACAAATATCTAAAGTAAATTGCAACAAATATTAAGAGACTCTAATTAATTTTAAATTTAACTTGTTAATTAATAAAAACAATAGAGTAGTTTGTTTAACAATTTTTGTTGTTGTTAAATAATTTGTATAGATTATAGTAGATTATCTGAAAACTTTAATAAAATATTGAGTTTTTCTAATTGTTTAAATTAAAGCAACAATCTTTAATTTAATAGATTAATAATAAGATTTAATTGTAATAAATATTTTTAACAAAAACAAAATATACTAAATATTTGTCTTTCTAAAATTGTCTAATATCGAATTATTTTTAATATAATATATTTTGAAATTAAAGTTGCGCTTCTTTGTTGTATTTAAGTTAATATAGAAATATCAATTGTTATTAAAATAAATTAAGAAATTAAAAGTTGTCAAAACGTATTAAAGCTAAATATAAAATTCTTCTAATATTAATAAATCTTCGATAGATATTGTTCTAATATATATTTTGCGTTTCTGATTGTCTGGAGTCGAAATTCTTTTTAGTAGTTGTATTTTTTTGTTTTAAAAAGTATCGATTTTTTGTATATATTACGCAATTTTATTTTGTTAATAGTTAAAAGGATTAAAATAGATTTTAAGAATTTTTAGATTTTTTGAAAATTTAATTGTTTTAACAACAACTATTTGCTTTTTAGTTATAAATAAATCAAAAATATTTATTTTCTATTTTAGCAATATAATATTCGAATAGTTTAAAAAGATCTTCTTTGAACTTAAAATAACTTAAAATTTAAAAAGTTAACTAAGATAATTTAGATACTAAACAAATATTTTAAAAAAAACTATAATATTATTAATATAGATACGTACAAATTTTCGAAATTTTTGCAGCTATTTGTTTATTACTTCTTATATATATGTTGAAAAGTTTTTAAATTTTATAATAGCTATTTGTAGTTTTTCTTTTTCTTAATAACTAATAAAAGAGAATTTATATTTGTCTATTATAATTACTAAAAACTAAAAAAAAAAGTTAAATTATCTATTAAATTAATATAATTGCAGTTTCTTATATAAGCAATAATATTACTTTGTATCGAAATAGAATAACTATTTGTAACAACAAACTTATTAAGTTCTCTAATATTTGTTACAACTTGTAATTTTCTCTCGAACTTGTTTAATTTATTAACAATATATTAGAAGCCAAATATTAAAAATTCGAAAAAAATAAACTTTCTTAATTACTTTATTTTGCTCTATTAATAAAGTTTGTTAAATTTCTTATTAACTACTTGTCTATCTTAAATGCTTAATAGATAAACTTTATAAACAATACAAGAAATATTTATCGAATTTTAGTTCTTTGTAAGAGATACTATTATTTAGTTGTTTTTTAACAAATTAATTGTTTTTTTACTATTAATCTATAGATCGACAAATTTAGTAATTAACATCTAAAGAGAACTAATTTTATCTAAAGATTCGTATATATAAACGCTATTTAACAAAATAGTTTAACAATTATTCTTCGATATATTTACTTATATTTTTTCTTTTATTGTTTATAGATATTTCTCGATATTAATTTAATAGCAGCTCTGCTCTTTATATTTTGTTAGAAGATTAAGATTGATATATCTATTAATAATTATTAATACTAAACTAATATTGCAGATATAGATAGAAGATATACTAAAATCGACAATATAAATATATATATTGATAAACTTTGACTCGAATAGATAGTCTCTATCTAATAGAAATTGTAGCAAACAAATAGATAATTTAATAATTGTATTAATATCGACAATTGTCTTTCGACTTGCTTTTAAGATTCTACAAACTTGTATATTGTTTTTTGCTATAATTTTAAAATTGATTGTTAGTTTTAGACAACTATTAATTGTTAACGTTCTATTATTTAGATTTACTATTATTTGCTCTAAAATTATAATATATATTCTAAGAAGTATTTTAACTTTTAGATAATTTACTATATAAATCTCTTGATAGATATAAACTATTGCGCTTTTGTTATTAATCTATTCTTTAATATATATATTTAGAAATAGATAGTTGTTTGTAAAATATTTCTCGATATTAATTTTGTGTACTAAGATAAAAATATCGATCTTTTTTAATAAATATTTTAGTATAAGCTTGTTTAGAAACTAACAATTAATTAAGAATATTGTATATTTTATATTAATACAAATAGAATATATAATATTATATTAAACAAATTCTAGAAGTATTGTTGCATAATAATATAATCGAAAAACTAAATTAATATTAGTAACAATTGTTGTATCGAATTGAATTATATTTAAGTTATTAACAATCTAATTCAAATCTATTAGATTAAAATTTGTCTAAAAAACTTCGATATAATTTTTATTTATTTAACAATTAAGATTGTAGCAGTTTTGTAGATATTTAAATAGTTTATTTTTTAAACAAAAGATATACTAACAAGTTTAACTGTTACAATTCTAGACTAGATAAACTTTGCTCTTCGATTACTCTCTAAGTTTTCGCTCTCTAGTCTCGAATATACTACGAGTAATATCTAGCGTCTTAATATCTATAGTACACTTATTTATTTTTTGTATATAATTAGTTTTGCATAGCTAGTATTCTTGTTAATCAACTATATACTAGCTATTAAAGCTCTAACTCTAATATAATATTAACTATTTTTTTAAAAACAATTTTGCAAATTGTATTCTAAAAATATTTATATTTGTTAATTTTTTTTCTTTTAAAATATATTTTAGATATAGAATTACTAAAGCAGTTTTAAATATAAAGTTACTAAAATAGTTCTAAATACAAAACTACTAAAATAGATATTTTGCAAAATATAATTAAGTTGCGACAATAAATATCTCTAAGAAAAATATACAACTTAACAATAATAAATTTTGTTAATTTTTTAAACAAGTATTTTCTAATTTTTATTGCGCTAAGTTGAAAAAAGTCTTACAAGAAAAATAATAAATTTGCTAAAATAGATAGACAACAAATTGTTTTAACTACAATTTAATAATTTTGCTAAAATAGACAAACAAATTTGCTAGAATTAATATCTATATTATAATATTGTTGTTTTCGAACAATATTTTTTTACTTTGCGTAGAATTTACTACGCAATACAACTTACTACTTTGTTGTTGTTTATAACTATTAAGATTTACAATATTTGTGCAAATCTATTACAACAATATATTGTAATTTTCTAATCAAAAATTAAGTATTTTATTTTAATTTTAAATTTTATAAGAGTATTGTATCTTAAAATCGATTTTGCTATTAATTAAGTATTAAAACTTTGTTATTGTTAGAACTACAATTGCAAACTTTATTCAAATTTGTTTTCAAAAACTCTAAGTTAATCGAATTTAGCAATAATCTTTTTGAAAATATTAATATATTATTTTTATTTATTAAGAAATTTAAATATAAAACTAAAATTAAAATTAATTAATCTTTATTTTATTAATCTTTTTTCGATTATAATTATTGTTAACAAGAGATTTAAATTTTTTTTGCAAAACTTTTATATAACAACAATTTTATTAAAAATATAACTAAAAATCTTGCGTATTAATTTAAGTATATTAATAGTATTTATTTTTATATATAGTATCTAGTACAATATAAAAAAAATCGAAATAAAAAAATTGTACAATTAGAGATAAATTTAAACAAAGTTCAAATTATTTGTAAGAATTACAAAAAAAGCAAAATATAAAACAAACTAAAAACAAAATATAGAAGAAGACAACTAATATATTAATCAAAAAAAAAGATAAACTAATTAAGAAACTTAATTATTATAAACTATTTAAATCTATTTATTATTTATTGTCTTCTCGAAATCTTAGTAACAATTGCAATAATTACAATATATTTTTTTATAAATCAAATTAATAGAATCGCAAATATTTTAACAAAATCTATAGAAATAGTTTGCTTAAGATTGAAAAATTAATATATAATAATATCAAATTTCTTAATATAGTTGTTTTTTTAAATAATTGAAAGAAATTCAATTAATAGCAAATAGCACTTTTTGTTAAATTTAAAGTCTACTTTTATATATTTAACAATAAATTAGTTAAACTAATATATATTGCAATTAAATATATAGAAGATATTTTCGAAAATATTAGATATTAATTGTCGAATTAAAACAACAATTTTGTTTAACTTTATAGTATATTAACTAAGCTAATAATAAATCTCTATACTTAATTTAACAAGTTTAATCGACAATATAGAAATTTTATCAAACTTATATTATCTAATTTTGCTATAAAGTTTTCGAAAATCTTTAACAAATATATAACTCGATTTATATTAATTGTAGCAAATATTAAACTACTCGAAAATCAAAAAATATATTAATTTAATTTAAAACTAAATAACAAATTATATAATTAATATTATTAATATTAATAACTTAATCTCTCGATTACGCAATATAAATTTTAGAATAAAACAAAAAAAAATTATTAATTGTCTTAAACTAATATATATAATAAATTTACTATTATACAAACAAATAAAAATTAAAATATTATATATAAGTTTACAAATTAATTTAAAACTTATAATAACAAATTAATTAATTATATAACTAAACAAAAAACTTTTTTTAAAACAAAATTAGTTTTTAATCTTAAATACTTAAAAATTAGATTAAGAAGAAAAATCTTTGTCGAAAATATTTGTACTCAAAATATTGTTTTAATTACTTAAATATCTTTTGCAAAAACAAGCTAGCTAAAATTAAAAAAAAAGCAATTATCGAGCTCAAAACTTATAATATTAACAATCTTAAGCTAGCAATATTTAGAGAAGAGAATTGCTCTAATATTTTAGATAACAATTTAGATAATTTTAGCAAATCGAAAAATTAGATATTTTTAACAAGAATTGCAATTCAAAACAAAAGCTAATATTTATACAAAAAATAATAAAAAAGTTTAAAACTATATTTAATTTATATAATAGAATTTTGCTTGTTAAAATCGAGTTTAGTTCTAATATTATTAATAACAAATTGCTCAACAATTAATAGCTAAATTTTTATATTAAAATTTGCTTAAATTAAACTTATTTATTTCTTAATAAATATTATATTAAAATAATATTATTTATCGATATTAAAGTTTTTAATAGAGTCTTTGTAAATAGAAAGTTTGTTAAATTTTATAAACTTTCTATTATACTATTTTAAAATTCGATTAAATTATATTTTGTTAATAACAAATTTGTCTCTAATATTATTTATATTGCTTAAATTATTGTTAATTTAAACAAATATATTAATATCTTATAATACTTAATAATGAAATTAAAACAATTTGTAGTTATTTTTAATATATTTTGAATAAAAAAGTATAATATATAAATTAGAAAAAATACACAATCTTTTTAATTTAAATTCGACTATTGTATAAAGTATTGTTTATTAAATTATTAGTTGTTAGAGATTTTTAAAAAATAATACAAATAATTAGAATATTTGTCTCTAAAGTTTTTAGATAAAGTCGATATCTATTATATTAATATTTTTTTATTTTTAAAACTTGTTAACAAAAAAAACTACAAAATAGTTGTTATATTATCTAAATACTTTGTTATACTAAATTAATTAAAGAAAAACAATAGATATTTAACTTATATTATAGACAATAATATTACAATAAATATTGCAACTATTATTTTCGATAACTATAATAAATTTTATACAAAACTTAAACAAAATTCTTCTAATTTAAAACAATTAAAAAAGCAAATTTATTTAAAATTTATACAATAAATTAAGTTTTTTAATTTACAAAAAGCTAACAAGTTGTTGTTAAATAAAAATATTAATTATACTATTAATCTTGTTTTAAAAGCAACTTCTTTAATTAAAAAAATCTATAATATTTTTTGTTAAAAAGAAAAAATTATTAGAATCTATCTAAATAATATAAAAAACAAAAATTAAATTTGCAATAATATTTTATAGTATATTGTTTTTACTTTTATAGTTAAGAAGTTTAATAAAGATTTATATATTTGCGTAAACTATAGAGATTTTAATACTTTAACAATTAAAAATCGCAATACTTTATTATTAATTTAAGAAATCTTGCAATAATTATACAAAATTAAATATTATAGCAAATTTAATATTATTGTTGTCTATAATAAGATTCGAATATATTTTAATAATAAATACAAAATAGTTTTTATTATTTGTTATAGTTTGTTTAAGTATATTGTAATATCTTTTAAATTGTATAATATTTCGACTATATTTTAGTTTTTTATTAATAAGATTTTTAGTTTTTATTTAGACAATTTTTGTATTGTCTATATAAATAATATTCTAATCTATAGCAATATTAAGAAAAAGTATAAAAAATATATTAATAAAGTTTTTGCTAAACTTTATAAGATAGATCTTTATTTAAATATTAACAAATATATTTTTTTTGTTAAATTAATTAAATATCTAGATTTAATTATTACTATCGAAGATATCTAGATAGATTCTAAGAAAATTAAATATATTCTAGAATAGAAAACTTCTATTTGTGTGCGCAATATATAGATTTTTCTAGATTTTGCAAACTTCTATTAATAGTTTATCTATAACTATTCGAATTTAATTAAATTTTTATTAATACTTAGTAAGTTCAAAAACAAGAATTTTAGTTTTCTATAACAATTTGACAATTTTAAAGATTTTGTATTTTAAATTTTTAAAATTTTTTTTATTAATTAGTTTATTCTATATTATTTTAATCTTAATTTAAAGATTTAAATCAAAAACAATATTTTTGATTTTATAATTGTTGTTGTACTTTTGCAAATAAGTTTAAATAGATTGCTTTATTTGATAATCCATATATTTAAAATTATATTGTTCGCAAAATACAATTACAAAATCTACAACAAAAAACTATTAACTATTGTTTGCATTTTTAAAAAGTAGTATTCAAAGTATATTAATATATTTGTCGAGCAATTTATTAAAATTATTATCGACTATTGCAATCTAAAATATTTTATAACTATTAAATAGTTTAATTGTTATTAAACTTATTAAATTAAGTTTTTGTTTAAGTTTAACTTTAAAATTATCTATTAATTAGATATATTAGACGCGAAATTAAATAATCTAATTAAACAATTATAAAATTTGTTTTTTAATAAAAACAATTTTTGCAATTAGTTTTAACAACAAACAATTTTTAAGTAATACAACTTAAAATTAGATATAGTTAAAGTTGTTATATTAATTTTGCTATTATTAAATATTATCTACAATTTAGTAATAAAGTTAATTTATTTGTTTTAAAACTCTATTAAATTTAAACTAATTACTAACAAAAGAATTGCAAAAGTTTGCAAAAAATTTATTTAAATTTTACTAATAGCTAACAAAAATATAGAATTATTTATATTTTTACTGTTTGCAATATTTGTATTACTTTAACAAAACAAATTTTGTTTTGTTATATTTTTTTTCTTAGTTTCTTTGTTTGCTATTGTTGTATTTATAATTTCTTAATCTATAGTTCTTTTGTTTTTAGTTGTCGATTTTGTCTTTTTTTTAGATATATTTATTTTGTTTACAATTTAGTTATCTATATTTGCAATTTCTTCTACAATTTAGTTTTTGTTTGCCATTATAATTAATTTAATAAAAAAAAAGAAATATAAAATAGAACTTAATTTTAAAGTTTTTATTTAATAGATATTAAAAATATATTTGTATAACAAAAAGATAAAACAGATTATTTAGATTAAACATATTAATAAACAAAAATTTTTAGTTATTTTTTACAAAACAATTAAACTAGAACTCGAAAATTGCACAATAATTAAATATTTAACAATTAAAATTAAGTATTTATTTGTTCGAGACAAAATATATATTTTTCGAAACAAAAATAATACTCTTTAAGTCGAAACAATTAGATTTTAGTATAAATTGTTAAATACTAAATATTTAAATCGAACAATTATATTTAAGAAAATACAATATTACTACTATTAATCTATACTATATTTAAATATTAAAAAATATATTAAAAGTTATTTAATTTGCAAATATACAAAATTATATTATAAATATAAATATAATCTATTAAAGTTCTTGTCTATTTTAAATTGTTATTAACAAAATATATTTTGCAACTTTATTATCTTTTTATTGTTATATTGTTATAGAGAAAAAATCTTTTAATATATTTTAATAGTAATCGATAAATTATTTAAAAATAAAAAATTTATATCTATAAACTTTTTAAAAGTTAAAATTATTGTTTAAAGTTTTATCGACTTTGTTTAATATATTAAGAACTTCTTTGTTATTATTGTTTTCGACAAAAATACTTAATTTATTGTTTATTTCTAACAATATTTTTGCAAAAAATTAAAAACTAAAACTAAATTGTCAATTGTATTCTATTTAGAAATCGATAATTAAATTAAAAATATTAATATTGTTTTTAAGCAATATTTTCGAATATATATACAATATAATTAGAATAATTAAATTAATTATTTTGCTATTGCTAAATTTGTTGCAAACAATTATATTAGCAAATCTACTAACTTATTTATTTTTTATTACTAAAAACTATCTATTACAATTAGATTTAAACCTATTTAGAATCTTTTTTAACAACAGTAATGCTCGAAATTTGTTGCAATATAAAAAACATTAACAAAAATATTAAAAAAATCGAAATTTTGCGTAATTTTTTTTGTTAAAAGCTTGTTCAAACTTAAATTAAACAAATAAAGTTTGCTAATTGCAAATATATTACAATCTCGAAATTCAAAATCGATAATTAAATTATACTTAATATTCGAAATATTAAAACAATTCGACTATACAAGTTTTTAAAATATAAAAATATAGATTTCTATAAAATTATTTGAACAATTAACAATTATATCTATAAACTAGAATTGCTTAAATTAATAAAAATTTATTTAATATTCTATTTATAATTTTGTATTTTAACAAAAACAAGTCTTTGTTAAATTAACAAATTAAGTCTTTGTTGTTTGTTAATATTGTTAACAATATTAACAATAATAATTTCGAATACTATATTAAAGATATCGAGATATTACAATACAATATATACAAAAATAACAATAATATAAATTTAAGTCTAATTGTTACTAATTATAGACACAAAATATTATAGTATTAAATTCTTTTTATAGACTACACAAACTACAACAATAAATCTAAATAATTAAATTACTTTATAATTAACAATTGTTTTAATTTTGTTGTTAACTTCTATTATAAATATTTAGACGCAGTAGAATCTTACTAAATATTCAAAATATTTTTTGATTAAAAATCTAATAAATAGAATAGTTTGCGTTAATATTTTCTTTTGCGCTCTATTATTATTGTTATCAAATATCGCTCAATATATATCTATAGCTCTTGTCGTTATATCTAGAATCGATTTCGAAAATATATTGTTAATATATTACTATTGTTAAAAGTTACTTGCTATACATTCGCAATCAATATCAAATATTTTTTCAAATTAAATTAATTCGATATGTTACTTTGTTTTCTACATTAGCTAATAAGAATTTCGAAAACACATTATTAATATATTATTATTGTCGAGAGTTATTCGATATATATTCGTAGTTTTTGTTGTTGTCTCTATAGTATTTTTGTCAAATACTCTATAGTTGTTTCTTCTAAAGATTTTTTGAATAAGAGTTAACTTAATATTTCTAAATATATGCACAACTATATATAAATTGCTGTTAAAATACTTTTATATTATTTTCTCTCTCTATATTGTAGATTTAGACAAACGTGTTCGAACATAGTCAAAATTTGGCAAATTTCGATTTTTCGATATTGCTATTCTCTCTTGTTGTTGTTGATTCTTTTTCAAATTATATAACTAATCAATTCTCTAAATTCTCTTAGATATAATCGATTCTCCGATTTTTGCATTATATAATTCGGATTTCCTCTCTTAGAGTTAGAGTTAGTAATCTTTTGTACTTTCTTCAATTTTTTTACATTTAATATTTTCTTAAAATTTATTTATTTTCTTTTTCTTTCTTGATTTTGTTGTTGTTCGACAAATTGCTCGAAACTCGATATCTACTATTTAACAATTGTTCGAAACTCGATTTCTATTGTTCAACAATTATTCGATATTTAATTTCGAATATTAGATTGTACTTAACAAATGTATCTAATATTAATCGAAAATAGTTAAAAATTAACTAAAATACTATTTGCAATATATATATTTATATTATTGTTTTTTGTATATTTTGTTTCAAAAATTTTCGATTATTATTTTTTATTTAACAAATTTATTCTTTTATTTAATATATATCGAAAATTTTAGTTTTAATTGTCGAACAATACTCGATATATATTCGATATTAATCAAAACTTGTATTTAACAAGTATTCGAGATTAACTAGAATAAATTGAAAATATTAATTAAAAAATTCGATATTGTTTTGTCGAAGTTTGCGAATAGAAAATAAAAATAGTATTACAATTTTAGACTAAATAAATTTTGTTTTTTAATTATTTTTCGAATTTTTGTTTTCTAGTCTCGAATATACTACGAATAACGTCTAGCGTCTTGGCACTTATAGTACTTATACTTATTTTCTATATATAGTTAGTTCTGTATAGCTAGTATTCTCGTCAATTAACTACATACTAGCTATTAGAACTCTAATTCTAATATTAACAAATTAAGCGATTTAAAATAATACTAATTTTAAAATCGATATAATATACGTTAACTTAACAAATGTCAATTAAGATAGCAAAGAAATTTGCACAATTAATTTGTTCTTTATTAGCTAATTGTTTGTTCTTAATATAATAGATTAAAATTTTAACAAACAACTTTTTGTCAATATATTTTGCAATAAAATAAATCGAGATTTTTGATTGCTATTTATTATAAAAGTCGAGAACAAAAGACATTATATAATATATCAAAATAATATAGAGTTAATAAAAATCTTGCTAATATTTTAATAATAGATATCTCTCTTACTAATACGAACGTCGCTAATAGTTATATAATTAATAGATTAATTGTTGTTCTTAAATTTAAGAGAAATTGCGATTTTGATTTTCTCTAATATTATTGTATCGATTATTTGTCTTAAAGAAGAAAGAATTTTTATTTTTGCTATTAATTCAAGTCTTAATATTAGAGACAATAATTGTTAGATATTTAGATATCGACAATTCTTTTGTCAAATTAAATTGCGACAATATAAGCTATAAAGATATAGACTACGACAACTATATTATTAATCGATATTAATTAACAAAATATTTAGAATTTTGTATCGAAAAATAAAATAAATATTTAGCAAGATTTTAATAAGTATTGTAGTACAATATATATAAGAAATAGATTGCGCGTGTTTGTACTAATACAGAAGGTTAACAATCTATTAGTTAACTAAACTTAAAATCTTTGTTATATTTATTAGTTTTTAAACTATATTTTGCTTATTGTTAAGTAAATATAATTTTAAAAAGCTTTTATTTTGTTTTAAACTTCTTAATAAAGTCTTAAATTGTAATAGTTATTATAAATATAGTTACTATTGTTTTAAGCTTTAAATTAAGTTGTTGTCAAACTTAAATTAATTAATTTTGCAAATCAAATATTTCGACAAATTAAAAGTAGAAAATAATATTTTAAAAATAGTTAGTTGTTTTGCAATTGTTTATAGTATTTTTTGCAATAAAAGATTTCGATATTAGTCTATTTAGAGTTTTACTAATTTGTATCTTAAATTGCGTCTAAAAATTGTCTATAAAATTAATTAGCAATATTATTCGAAAAACTCTTTGTTTAAAATTCTTAATTTTTTTAAAATATTATATTATTGTTAATTTTTAAAAACAAAAGAAGAGATTTTTGCAAACAACAATTTTGTCGACAATATAAATATAGTTATTTATTCGATCTACAAAAATAAAAATCTCGCAATAGATCGTTTTTTTATAGACAAAAATAATAGATTTTGTATTATAGTTTTCGAGAATATCTAAATAAAAGAATTTAATATTTGTAGTTCTAAATTTAATTAACAACTATTTGCTATTAACAATCGAAAACTTTTTTTACAAAAACAATCAATTTGTTGTTTAGTACAATTCTAACAAATTTTTTTTTTATCAAAATTTAAAATAATTTGTCTAATTTTATTATATATAATATCTCGAAATTAATCGATTATTTAAAAAGTAAAAATAAAGTTCTTCTATTAAAATCGATTTCAACAAATATATTCTAATTAACTAAAATACTAATCGAAGTTCTAATTTTTATATTGTTTTTTGTTTGTATAGTTAGTTGTCTAATTAAAAGCAATTTGTTGTTCGATTTATTATTTAAAAGTAATAGTCGAAATTGATTGTTTGTAGTTAGTAGTTAAAATTAATTATGCAAAAATAGTAGTCGAAATTGATTACTATTTAAAAATAGTAATAGAAACTAATTGTTGCTTAAAAGCAGTTGTTGTTGTTGCAATAATCAATTGTCTAAAACTATTTATAGAAATAGATAGAAAAATAGAATTTTTTTGTTTCTAACAATTGTCAGTAGATGCAAATAGTAGAAAGAAAGATATTTGTTTAAAAGTATTCTAATTCTATTAATTGCTTGTTAGTTGTTTGTTTTATCGACAAGATCTACTAATAAATAGATCTAATATTATTTCAATTATTAAATATTGTTTATTAAAAATAAAAAAATAGTTGTTGCAATTTCTAGACAAAAACAAAGATAATTTCTTTCAATTTAAATTTGTATTCTTATCGATTAAATAATTGTTAAATCTTAAGATATTTTTACGTTAAGAATTATTATTTGATAGATTCGAAAATTAATTTTTAGCAATCTAAAAAAATAAAAACTAAGTTCGACTACTTATTATCAATAGATTAAAATATAAAAAAATAGATAATTATTTTATTAAGTTAGAATTGCTACTCGAGTAAATATTAACAATAAAAATAACAATATTTGTCGAAAAATATCTTTGAGATTTGCTAAATAATTAATTAAGAATATTCTAACTACTTTTGATTTTTTAAAATTTTTTGAATAGCAATTATTATATTGTATTCTAAAAATTAAAAGACTTCTTGTCTAAAAATATTAAACTAATAGAAGAATAAAATTTAGATTCAAATATCTTAACAATATTTATAGAAAAAAGAGTTTTAGATTCGAAAATCTTAGTAATAGAAAAATTGTTTAAGTTTGATATTTGATTGTTAGCTACTACAATAAATTTCTTTACAATTTTTCGAAATAAAATCTTATTAATTATCTACTTTAATAATTAGATAAATAATTAATTAGCTTTTCTATTGTTTTGTGGTTTTTTTGATTTTATAGAGATAGAAAACAAAACTTGTCGAGATAATTTTTTAGCTAATTTAATAGTAGATAAGAACAAGAGAGATTTAAAAAAATAGTTAATTTTTGCAAAAACAAGAAATTGATAGATAAATTAAAAAAGATTTTTAATATTTGTTAGTTTAACAATTGTCTAGTTTGCTGCAAGAATATTTGAAAAAAAATTCTTAATAGTAAATACTAACTTACAATAGAAGCTCGAAATACAATACTAAATAATTGAAAAAATACTAAATAAATTGTATCAACAATATTGTTATCGATATTTGTCTAAAATTAATATAGTAAGTTAGTTAATAATTTTAATAAAATAAGTGTTTAATATAAGAATTTAGATACTTAAGATCTGCGTCAATATATTTGAACAAAAGCGAAAAAAATAGTAACTAATAATACTTAGCAATTGATACAATAATTTAGACAATAAAAACTGCTTGTCTTCGAAACTAATATTGAAGCTATTAATTAATACAAAAAGAAAAACAATTATCGCGAACACAAAGCAAGCAAAACAACTAATTGTATAGTATAATAATTAATAATCAAACTAGAAACAAATACTAGCTAGATAGATTCTAACTAGTATAAATTCTAACTGATAGCAACTAACTAGACAATGTCTAACTAGTAATAACTAACTAGACAATACTTGTATTAATTTAATAATTATTTGTTTTTAATTGCAATTATATATATTAATTATAATATTAAAAATACAATATTTGCACAATAATTAATTAAATTAAATTAAATTTGTTTTTGGTTAAATTAGAAACAAACTATATAATTTAAGTTAATTTATATCTAATTGTATATATTTATATATAATATTAAAAGCAATTATATAAAACTTTTTTTATCTTTGTTTTATAATTATTTATTTTTATATTTTTTAAGCTTTATTTTTAATAAGAGTTTAATAAGTTGCAATTTTGCTAGTTATTTTAATTATAAAAAAGAATTTTTGTTTATATATTTTATTTGCAATCTTATTAATATATTTGTTATTATATATATTTATATTTAAGTATTTAATATAATTCTAATATTGCTTTGTATTATTATATTATTTTATATACAATTTGTATATATTTTAATTATATTTAGTTTAATATTAATTATATTTTTTTAATATTTTTAGTTAATATTTAATTGTTTAAATATTTTTAATAAACTTTATTTTTTGAGTTAGTAAATATTTTGCAATTTTTTTTGTTACTTTTATAAGCTTTTTATAGATAATTACTCCACACACACTACTCTACTTTGGCTATATATTACCGTAAACTTTGCACATATATTATCTCTCGCACTAAGTCTAATCGAGTAATTTTCCGATCTTATAAACAAACTAGCAAGAAGATATTAGAGAAGATACTTACTTTTGTATCTAATTACTATCAAAATTAATATAGTTTCTTATAAATCTTCTGATACAAATTCAAATCTAAAATATATCTTTTGTATACTTAGAATTAATCTCTATTTGCATCTCTAATTATATCTAAAAACTGCTTATATAGATAATTGAAATATCTAAAATTTGTCTTTTTGTTGTTGTCTCTCTTGCATCTTCTCGTCTATTTTGTTAACAATCTTCTTGTTTATCTTGCTAACTTTGTATATACGATTGCGATTGACTGTTAGATATCTGAGTCTGCGCGCATTCGAATTTAGACTAACTGTCGGGTCGGATTTCGATTCCAAATATTGGAATCGACTCGATCCGTCGATTTCAACTCTAGAAATCGATCTGAAATCCGAGTCGATTTCTAATATTTTGAATACAAATCGACACAATTCAACTCGATTTTCGATTTCAATATTAGAAATCGAATCGAATTGTCAAGAAATCAAAAATTACGTTATTTTGTTAAGAATTTCTATTTTAAATTTTAAATTTTAAATTTTTCAAATAAATTTTATAGATATTGTTTAATTATTAATTTATTGTAGAGATTACAAATACATTACTATAATATATTATTTATATCTATAAGTGTATAGATATTATTTAAAATTTTAAATATTAAAAAATCAATATTAATATATAATTCGCATCTGTAGATCTATAGATCTATAGATACTATTTAAATTCTTAAGTATTAAAAAATAAATATTAATACATAATTTGCATCTATAGATCTATAGATACTATTTATTAATTAAATATTAAATAAATAATATTAATGCGTAATTTGTATCTATAGATGTTATAGATACTATTTATTAATTATTTATTTATTTATTAAAAGTCTTGACAATTTGAGTCGATTTTTTCGAATTAGATTTCGATTTCAACTTTAAAAATCGACTCGAATTGTCGATTTCAACTTTAGAAATTGAATCAACTTTTCGATTCTAACTTTTGAAATCGACTCAACTCGATCCGACGCGATCAGTCTATTCGAATTCGAACAACTCTTGTTATATAGAGTTTTTAAACATCTGCTATTGTTGTTGCAAAACAATAGATTGCTGCAAGACTTCTATCTATACGCAATTAAGAGTTTCTGATAAATATTCTTTAGACTTAATTATTGCCAACTTTTGAACACGTAGAATACTGGCAATAGAGATAGTTAACAAAGATGTAGAATTAATATCTATAGACTTATCGTTATTATCGCTCGTGTTTGTATAATTCTTCTCTTGCTTTTCTGTTTGTCGCATTGTCTATTTTACAAATTGTTAATAAGAATATATATTCTCTAGTCTTAGAACGCGATCGCTAGCTTAATTATAAAAACAATCTTAGATACAATAAACGCAAAAGAGTTCTATAGTTGTAATAAAAATATTAATATATACTACAAAAGCTATAGAGATATCGGCAAAGCATAGATATTAATTAACTATTATATTCAAAGTTATAGAACTAACAAAGACAATAAAATCTTTTAGAAAGAGTCGATTTCGCAGCTTCTTTAATAGACGTACTTTTGTTTTCTCGATTTTGCTGTTATAGTTATAATACTATCTATCGAGCAATATATCTATTCTAGTAGTTATTGTATAAAAATTGTCGATCAAAAACTAAAGCTTTTTCTTTACTACGCGATAACTGTTTTTGCTGCGTAAGATAGTAATATTGTCGAAGTGCAGAATTTTATTAGTATAGCATTTAATTTATTTTTGACGTTGCAATCAGATATTTTCTTCAATATAGAGATTGATTTGCATATTTATTTCGATATATTTTATATAGAAATTTTGATAGATTGCGTTAAGTTTCGCTTTAATAGAAAAGTAAATAATTGCATTTTACTTGCGCAAACAAGATTTTTATTTCTTCTTTGTTCGAAAGTATTTTTTGCAATACTTTGTAAAATTGTTGTTAATATATTAAATATATAAAACGTAATATACAATTTTGCAATTAAATTTGCAACAATCAAAGATATTTAATATAGCTGAAGCAAGAGTTTTATTGTTGTTAGATAAAATAATCTTTAAATAGAGCAAATTCAAATAATTGTAGAGTTATTTTATTGTCTCTAATATTCAACAATAGTTGTCAAAATTCTCGTCTTTTATAAAGCAAAAGACAACAAAAAAAAAGATATTTAGATATGTTACTTCAATAATAATAAGCAACAATATCTTGTATTTGTTTGTTTTGTAGATACAATTTATAATAAGAATCTTCGAGTTATTGCGTAAAAGCTGCTATATATATTCTAATATAAAAAGAAGAAATCTATAATTGATTAAAAACAATAACAAGATTGCGAATATCTATTTATTTTAATTTATTACTATATTTCTTTTTTTGGTAATTTATATATTATTTTTTTGTATTATCTAAGATTTTTATTAATATCTAAGTAGATATTAAGTATTCAAACTGTTTAATCTTTAGTTCTTAATATATATTTTAGATATTCTGCAATTTAAAGATAGAATTTTCTAAGTTGTTATTAAGACAAAGATCTATTAAGATTGTTGTTGTTTTAGAGCTTTTGACAAACTTTTTCTCGATTTTCTTCTTAATCGCAGCATTTATAGCTATTCTTCGCAGCACAAAATGCGCGGTTTGATCAATAGAAGAGTAATTATAATAAGAATTGACAATCTTTAGATATTATTGCTCTTTGTCAATTTTTGAATCTTCGTAATTATTCTCTAGCTTTGCAATAACAATAAAATTGCAATTCTTCTTTCAATTAAATGTAATACGACGTTTATTGTCGACAAATAAAACAATCTTTGACAACTGCGTAGTTTTCGATTTCTGCATACTTATTAACAGTCTTAATAAAATTATTAAGTAATAGATAAAGACTCTCTTTAGGCAATGCAAGAGACATAGTAATTATCTATTTTATTAATTATATACAAAAAAAGCATCTATACTTGTCTAAAAAATTTAAAAAAAAGATTTTCGAACAAACTTATAACAATAATTATTACGCAGATTTCTTAAAAATATATAAGACAATTATAACAAACTTTTATTTTCGAAAACTAACTAAACAATTAAAACAATATATAGTTTATTATTGTTAATATAATATATATTAAATTAAACAATATTAATTGTACAATAGTCTTAATTTAATTATTAATCTTTTAGTATTCTTTTATATAGTAAGTTTCGACTTTATTCTAGTATTATCAAATATATATAATATAGATTTTGCTATATTTGTTATCTACAAATTCTTAAAAAAAATTACTATTTTTTTTAAAAAAAACTATCTATATTGCAAAAAACTAAACAAAAATACTAGTTAATAGACTTGTAGACTAAAATGTATTAAGAGTATTTATTTATAATTAAGATCGAAAATTTCTTTCTAAGTTTTAAAGGACAATTTTTAAGAAACTTAAGATTAGTTTTCTAATCTTAATTGTCTATTATTTGCAAACAAACAATTAAAACAAACAAATTAATTAAATAGTCGAAATTGTATTTCGATATACAATAGCTAACAATTTGAGTCTTAATTAAATTGTCTTTCTTTCTATACTAATAGACTGATTGCGTCGGATTAAATTATCAAGTTTGAATCGAATATTCGATTCGAATCGAGTCGAATCGATTTCAAAAATTGAAATCGAAAAGTCGATTCGATTTCTAGAATTGAAATCGACAATTTGAATCGATTTCTAGAGTTGAAATCAAAATTCGATTCAAAAAAATCGATTCAAATTGTTAAGACTTTTAATAAATAAATAAATAATTAATAAATAGTATCTATAATATCTATAGATACAAATTACGCATTAATGTTAATTTTTTAATATTTGAAAATTTAAATAGTATCTATAGATCTATAGATGCAAATTATGCATTAATATTAATTTTTTAATATTTAAAAATTTAAATACTATCTATAGATCTATAGATGCGAATTATACATTAATATCAATTTTTTAATATTTAAAATTTTAAATAATATCTATACACTTATAGATATAGATAATACATTATAGTAATGCATTTGTGTTCTCTATAATAAATTAATAATTAAACAATATCTATAGAATTTATTTGGAAATTTAAAATTTAAATCCAAAAATAGAAATTCTTGGCAAAATAACGTAATTTTCGATTTCTTGACGATTCGATTCGATTCCTAATATTGGAATCGAAAATCGAGTCGGGTTGTATCGATTTGTGTCCAAAATATTAGGAATCGACTTGAGTTTTGAGTCGATATCTAAGATTGAAATTGTTGGATCGGGTCGATTTCAATATTTGGAACCGAAATCCGATCCGACGGTCAGTCTATATACTAAGAGTAAAACTTAACAATCTTTTTAATTTATTAACTAGACTTTTGTTTAATAAGTTTATTATAAATTTTAAAATACAAAATTTAATATTGTTGCTAAAATTAGACAAGCAAAACAAAGATTAATTTAAAAAAAGAATAGTAAATATTAATAAAACAAAAGTCTTTATAGTCTAAACTAATATAATTTTTAAATTTATCTACAACAAATATTATCGATTTTTATTTCTTAAAGTAGAAAATAAGATTTTCTTGCAATTATACAAAAGATATAGTTTGTTATTAATAAAATTGTTTAAGCTTGCTATTTAATATATAGATTTTTTTAAAATATTCGAAAAAAAGAGTAATCTAGTCTATCGACTTAAATTGTTAGAAAACTAAAAAATCTATTTAGTTATCTCTATAGCAAACTTAAAGTTTGTATTAGTTAATACTAACTTTTACAATTATTTAATATCAAACTATTTTAAGTTAATCGAGAAATTTAACAAAAATAATACTTGTATAAAATTAAGATTCTAATTAATTATCGAAGACGCAAATATAAACAAAAAGAGTTTATTTCGAAATTCTTAATTTAATAGAAAAAATATAATTCGAAATTTAACTATTAATATAATAAAAATCTATTCGACAAAATTAAAGAGTTTGTTCAAACTTATAAGAAGAAATACAATATATCTATATTAAATACTATTTGTTGTTTCGATTTAATAGATAGTTAAACTATTGCAAAAAAGAAAGATTAAGTTTTTTTATAAATTAACAAACAAAATAGCAATATGTTATCTTTTTTATAAAATAGCAAACAAAATAGCAATTTACTATTGCTTTTACGTTTTAACAAACAAAACAATAATTATCTATTATAGACTATTAAACAAAACAATCTTTTTGTTAAATATAAACAAGATAGATTTTGCAAAATAAAAACAAATAGTTTTGTTTAAATCTCGCAACTATATCTAACTATACTAAAGATATTAAACTTATATCTCTTAAATATATTGTTCTTATATATTTAACAATTAGACTTAGATTTAGAGTTGCAATATAATATACTTTTATTTACTATTTATTTACTTAGCGCAATTACAAATCTTATCTAATACTTTTCTTTTTATTAATATACTTTAACTCTTTTTTATTTATTTTAGTTGTCAATTTAGAACAACTATATTTTATATATTCTGAAAATCTATTTAGTTTAGAAGTTAAAATTTCTTTTGTATTGTTTTCTATTAAAAAAATTGTAAATAGCAAACTAATATTTATATTAAACTCCAATTATCAAAGATTACTTGCAAATCTATTCTACTTAGTCGAAAAGTCAAATATAATTAACAAAGACAATAAGTTAATATAAAAAAAGTCAAAAATTAGCAACAACTTTACAAAGATTAACAACAATAACAAAAATAACAATTGCTATATTGTTTATTAATTTAAGAGCGTTTACGCAATCTCTCTATAATATAACAATATTAAAATAATAAATATTAGACAAATAAATATTGTATATTTTTTGCAATTTTTTTAAAACAATACTTAGATTCTCTACGCAATCGATATTACGTTTATTATTAATCTAAAATATATTAAATAACAAAAAAATATAGAATATCTTATATTAGATATAAATGTATTTAAAATACTTTATAGAAAGTCGACTAAAATAAAAAACAACTAGTTTGCTCTTAATTAAATCAAAAATACTATTAGCTTATTATTGTTAAATATTTTTTTAATAAATAAGAAGTTAATTTAATTTAAAATATATATAGATTTAAGTTATTATAATATTTGTTGTATAATTGCAATAAGAATTTCTATTAAATTACAAGCAAATATATAAAAGAGATTGTTTAATACAAACAAAAATACATCGAACAATTATCTATTTCTAAATTCTACTACTATAAATAGTACAACTAATTGAGTTTATATCTACAAACAATATATTGCGTTTATCAAAAATATACTTAGTAGTAAACTTAATTTCAAAATATATATTATTAATTACTTTTTTTAACAATACAATCAAAATACGTTTGTAAAAACAATCGATAATCTATATTTCGAAATTAATAGTCTTTTATTAACAAAATTAAAATTTGTAAAAAAATACAAATACAAAATACTATTCGATTTCTTTTCAATTATTTGTTATATCTTTAAATAAATAAAAATTAATAATTAGAATACAATTATTCTTTTAATAGTCAAAGCTTTTTTTTAATTATTTTTAAAAGTTAAGATATCTATATATTTGTTTGTTTAAGTTGTCGAAAACTTTTTTTCTATTAAAGTGTTTAAGTTGTCTGTTGTTGTTTTATCTAATTTAATATTATTTGTTATATTCGATAATATAAAGCAAAGCTTTCTAGACAAGTTGCAAATCAAAAAGATTTTTGTTAAAGACAAAATACGCAAAATTTTATTATTATTGTTTTTTACAACTTCTACAAGGAGTATTTACAATATAGCTATTGCAAAAAAGATCAACAACTATTTAAGTAATGTAATTGATATACAAATTACAAAAGTTGCAAAGAAAGATACTTAATAAAAAACAATATTAAAGACTATCGATATAATACTTGCAAACAACAATCAAATTAATCTAAAAATTATCTTAATTCAAATTCGAGACTTTGTCGACAAAAAAAATAAAAATAAAGATCGCGCTTTTAAACAATTCTTAATACTACAATATTAAATAAAAAATATACTTTTTTATTTAATTAAATTAATAAACGACAATTTAAAGATTATCTACAACAAAATTCTTAACACAAACTACAAAAAGCGTTATTCGAAATTTCTTAAATCTCTAAATATTTTTAACAATTAAAAAATCAAAATATAAAAGTACAATAATCTGCAAACAAAATATATTATTGTTGACAAAAATTAACAAATTGAAATTGACAGAAAAATTAGTTATCAAATCGAGAATATTTAGCAAAACAAATAAATTTAATAAAGAACAAATGCTCGACAAAACAATTAAATCGATATAAAATCGAAAGAATTATAGACAAGAATAATAATTACAAAAGAACAATCAACGAGAGCGTTGTAAGCTTTCTAAAAGAGAGACACTTAATGCGAGCATTGTCTAGTTAGTTGCTATTAGTTAGATATTGTCTAGTTAGTTGTTATCAATCAAAGTTTATATCAGTTAGGATTTATCTAGCTAGCATTTGTTTCTAGTTTGATTATCAATTATTATACTATACAATCAGTTGTCTTGCTTGCTTTGTATTCGCGACAGTCGTCTTTCTTTTCGTATTATAAATATATTTTATTAATATATATAATATAATAACAAGAAAAAACTTAAATATAAAAAGAAATTAAAATTATAAACTTAAGATAATTGCTAAACAAAATAAGATTTATTATTATAACAATTTGTATTATATTGTTTACTAATTTGTTAAAACAATTTTAGATAACAATATTATTAAAGATACTTAAATTTTTTCTTAAATTTAAAGAGTTTTTGTTTCAAAAAATTCTTTATATATAAATATTATAATTTAAAATACAAAATATAAAAAACAATATAAAGTTAAAATATTGTTAAAACAATAGTAAGACAAAGTAATACAAAAAAAGCTGCAAATTCTAATTAATTAGACTTTAACAAGTAGATACTAATATTATTTGTTAAACAATAAATAATTAGATTTAAACTCTAAAATATATAATTTTCTATAAACTTCTAAAAATATTGTATTAAATACAAATATAAAAAAATTTAACTCTTAATATTTGTATTAGTATTAAATAATTCTAAAATTTTATATTTTATATTTTAAGATTATTAAAGATCTTTAATATTAAACTATTATTTTAAATTCTATCTAATTCTATCTTTTATATTTTTTATATTTTATATTTTATATTTTTCTAATTATATTAGTTCTAATATAGCTAAATAAAGAAGAATTCGATATTAATAATATCGAATTATAACTAAATTAAGAAATTTTAAATTTTAACAAAAATTTAGAAAATATTTGTACTTAAAATCTATAAAATTAAGTCGAAGTTAACAATTAATGTATATTTTAAATACTCGAAACACTTTACAATAGAATATATTACTATAATAGAATTTTTCTAGTTAAATATAAAGAATATTTTAACTTCTTATATTTTTAACTTAAATTATTGTTATTTTTGCATAATTTAATTTGTTTATAATAGTATTATTAATAACTATTTAAAAAGAACAAAATATTACAAATTAATTAATTAAACTTATAAATAATTTAATATTTATAAATATATTCAGTACTTTATATAAAACTACTACATATATATTTGTTTTAAATTCTCTAAACAAAAGACGCAAAAATTATATTAATTTTTTCTTGTTTTTAATTATTATTAATATAATATCTTTATAAACTATATAGATTTTTTATTGTCTAGTATCTTTATAGATATTATATATAGATATATTCTTGTTTTTGTTAACTATTTTATTATATCAAAATATCTAATTTTTATTATTTCTATAGAATTAGAGAAAGTTGTTAATTGTTTCTATATTTATATCTAGAAATACTATAAAGTATCTAAATTTTTTGTATCTAATTAAGATACACAATTTATTTTTAATATTTAAAAAAAAAAAATTTACATACTAAAGATTATTATTAAGTTATCTATTATATATTATCTCGGGATTAACAATTAAGTTAAACAAGTTAATATTATTATAAAATATTATCTTTGTATCTATATTAACTATATATAGAATAATTAAATTAAATAGCTTTCAAATATTGTTAGAATGTTAGATCTAATCTAGTTCAAAAGATTAACCTAAACGCTCTGATAACAACCCGATTTAATAATATTACTATATGGCAAACTGCAACTTATAGAGCTCTAAGTATAGCTAAGTATTACAATTATAAATTTAGAAATACTAGCAACAAGAGACTAAATAAGCTTCTACAAGTATCTCTTAATAAAATATTAAACTTGTAAGAAATAATTAGAGTTTCTTTTGTTTTGTCTAATAAAATTAGATTTAATTGTTTAAAAATCTTGTTGTTGTTCTTAATATATATATAGAAAATTTAAATTATTAAAACTTGTTCTTCGAATAAAGTTTGTTCGAATTAATCGAATTTGCAATTTATAAAATTTTGATATTAATATAAACTAATCGCGTTAGATCGAGTTAACTTCTAAAGTTAAAATCAAAAAGTCGATTTAATTCCTAATATTAGAATTGTTAAGTTAAGTCGATTTCTAATATTGGTATCGAAAATCGTATTATATAAATAGTAATTTCTTAAAAATATATTATTTTAACAAAAGTAATATATATATGTAATACATATTAGTAGTTATTATAATAAATAAATAAAATAGGTTAAAATATATTAAAACTAGTTAATTTCAATTAAATTCTTAGTATTTCTTAATATCGATTTAATTTCAAAAGTTGAAATTGAAACTTAAGTTGATTTAATTTAATTCGATTTCAAAAAAAATAATATTTAAGTCGATTTCTAATATTGAAATTGTCGAATCGAATCGATTCCAAAAGTTAAAATCGAAATTCAATTTAACAATCAATCTATTAGAGAACTCTAGAAAATCTATATAAAGTTAAGTAAAAAAATTAAAAGTTTAGTAGACTTTAAGTCTTTAAAATTTTTGTCTCTTAATTTTATAATTTAGACTCGAATTGAATAATCTATATTGAAAGTTTTACTTAAAAGATAAAGAAACTTATCTAGTATCTATATAATACGATACTTATTTCTTAAGCTATTTATAAATTTAATGTTAATTGTTTTTGTTGTTCTTATTCTATATACTTTATAAATAACAAAGTCTAATTTAATATTAAAAATCTTAATATTATTTATTTTGCAATTAAACTAAATAATTATTATATTATATTTTTAAAAAAGAATTCTTTAGTTGTTGAACTTAAGCTTTCTATATTTATAAAAGTTTATTTTGTTTTCTATACAATTTTTGTTAGTTATATTGTTACTAATTCTTTGTCTAAACAATATTAGAAATCTTGTAAATCTATTGTTGTTAAAAATAACGAAAATTTTTAATATTTTAACAATATTCTAAACTTTAAATATAATAGATATTTTAGCTTTATTCTATCTAAATACTATGTCAACTAGAAAAATTATTTTTCTATCTAGAATTTTTTAATTTTCTAAACAATTATTAACAAACTCTTAATAAGTATTATCTAGTTAACTCTATTGTTAAAAGATTATATATAATATTTTGCATTATTTTTAAATATTAATATTAAAAAGAATAGATAATATCTTTAATCTTATCTAGTTTTAATAAAATTAATTAAATCTTATTTATATCTTGCTTAAATCTTGTCTAGATAATAATAATAAAATTGTTTTGTTCTTGTTAATATTTTGTTATTTTAAATATGTTTAATCTAAATTAAGTTAATTTAATCTTATTTAGTATAATCGTTAAGTTGGGTCGGACACTTTTTTTTCAACTCGACTTACTCTTCTGAATTTCGTAGAATTGAGCTAGAGTTAAGTTACAAACCCGATTCTAGAATCAGGATTTTGTTAAGTTAGTGTCAAGAACTTATACTAACTTCGTCGCGTTAGCTTCCGCTTATCTAATCTAATCTAATCTAATCTAATCTGACGCTAGTCCTGATCGGGCTAGATTAGAGTCCAATAAAGTAATCGCGCTAACTATATTAGACTAGTTCAGGATTCACGCTAATCCAATATGGTTAGCGCGTCACGTGACGTCACGTGATCGGGCGGGTCGGGTCGGACGCTCGGCGCGCATTCTTCGCCTGTCTCACCTTGTTGGGCTAGGAAATGTGCCTGACCCCAGGGTCAGGGTTGGGCGGGCCAACCCGTTCGAGTTGAAACCCGGACCGACAGTTATACTAATCTTATTTCAATCTTGTCTAGATCTTGTCTAAATAGCAAAAAAATTCTTGTTTTGTCTTCATACTATTTTGTTATTTTAAATATATTTAGTCTTAATTTAATTAATTTAATTTTGTCTTATTTTGCTTAATCTTGCTCAAATTTTGCTTAAATACTATTTTTATTTTTATTTTTTTTACTTTATCTTATTTAATAAATCTAGATATTTTGTTTTGTCTTTATCTTTTTTGGATTCTAGCTTAATTTAATAAATTTAGATATTTTACGTTGTTTTTATATTATTTTGTTTTTATTTTGTCTTGTTTTTCTTAAGTAAGAAATCTAGTTATCTTGTTTTGTTTTATTTTGTTTCTTAAAATTCTCTCGACTCTTAATTCTTTAATTTTTCGACAATTTATTATATTGTCTTAATTGTCTTGCAAAAATTCTATTTTGTAAACAGAAATTAGTAATATAATATTAGATTAGCAATTTACTAATTATATTTATCGATTAAATCAATCTTTGTTTTAATTTTGCTTAGTTTTCTTAACTAGATTTTAAATAAATCTAAATTAGTCTAAATTATATCTAGATTAATCTAGATCAAATCTAAATTAACTTTTGCTAAATATAAAGTCTACAATCTTATATAGTTAGCGTTGTTTTATTTCTCTCTTTTCTCTTTTCTCTTTTCTCTCTTGTTTTTTGTTCTATATATTAAATCTAGTATAGATCTAAGTTCTATCTACTAATTACTAGTTTAGATATCTCTTTAAATAATAATTTCGAGTCTAGTTTCTAAGAGATTCTAATTAATTTAAGTAGATAAATAATACTAATATTTATCTATCTACTTTAATTGACTAAATTTAAATTTGCGAAAATATATAGATCTTGTATAAACTCTTAGAGATATTAAATTAAATATATATAAAAAAAATTAGATTTAGTTGTTTTTAATTGTAATAACTGTAGAAATTTATCTTCAATTTTTACTAATATATATTTAAAAAATAACAAAACTTATATATTATATTAGTTGTATAATTTTAAGACAAACATTAATTAACAAGTATAAATAATTATGTCGCAAAACTGTAAGATACAAGTGTGTTTGCTTCTTGCTAGCGCACTAAGATGTAAAAGACGTAAGATATAATAGATTTGTATTACTATATCTCAATTATATAGAATAGATAGTAGTAGAACTAATTGTTAAAGAACAACAAAAAACAAATTTTCTCTCTATTTAATACTTGTTATAATATGCAAGTCTATTTTTTGCTATCTAATTAAGAAAAGATATTGTGTTATTCGAAACTTCTATAGATATTCGAAATTATATACTTTGCTATATTCTAAAATGCTAGCGTATCGAAGATACTATAATATTATAATTATCTCTTCTTTTAAAATATTGATTTTTAATAATATAAGAAGCTATATTAATATTATTAAAACAAAAATATTTACTAAATATTAGTATTGCAAAAGCTTATTAGAAATCTTTTTAAATCTTTTTGAAAATTAAGAGAAAAAGAGTTTTCTATTTAATAGAAATAAATTTATATTTTAACTTAATATAATCTGTAGAACAATATAATAACAATAATAACAATTTATAATATATTATTGCTTTGTTGTTTGTTGTTGTTGTTAAAATTCTAAACAAAATTTAAAATAAAATTAGTATTGTATAGATACTAAATAGATTATAAATATAGATATTGTTGTTTCTCTTTTCTTTTCTTTTTTTTAATACTTTTCTTAATTGCAATTGCTTTATTGCTATAAATAAACTGTTGCAAAAACAACAATATATAAAGCTTATATATATAGTGCAAATCTTAAATCAATATATTTTCTTCTTCTTTTACTATATTTTTTAAGAGATTGAGAAAATAAAAGAGTAAACAATTTCGATACTTTATTATCTACAAAACTAATATATTATAGTCTATAATAATTTTTTGTATATAATTTGTATAAACAAGTATATATAAATTTGCAAAAAAAGAAATATTTGTATTTGTTGCAGAATTTTTTATTATAAATTAAATTGCTATATTGTAATAAATTTTATCTACGCTTACAATATAACAATTGTTAATATTTATTAGTTTGTTAAATATTTTTAAGACAATATAAAAGACCTTATTATTAATTATTGCAAAAAACTTAAAATAGAAAATAGAATTTTTAAATATATAGAATATATACAAAAGAATATAGTTTATATAATAAAAAACTAATAATATAATAGAAAGTTTATTCTATTAATAACAAATTAAATTTAATTTTGTATTTAATAACTTAAAAAAAATTTAATTTTTGCTTAAAAATATTAGATCGAGCTTGAACAAAAATTTGCAAAAACAAAAATAACTTAAAATAAAAAATTTACTAAAATATAATAACTAATCAATTTATTTTTTAAAAAAATATTAAAAATAAATATTTTTGTCTACTTTTCGATACTTTACTAATATATATTCAAAATTTAAAACAAAATAGAAACAAAAACAAAAACAAATTGTTAATAGAAATAAAAAAAATTAAATTAAAATAAATTGTTTCTAAATCTATTATCAATCTAAATAGAATAAATTTAAAAAATTCTTTTATAAAATTTCACAATTTTGCAATAAGATTTTTTAACAACTTTAAATTGTCGACAAAATTATTAAATAAAAATATAATAAATTTTCTTTTTAATTTCTTTTGCGCTTTGTTTGCTTATATATTTTTAAAAAATAAAAAATACAAAAATATATATAAATAGCAAGAATAAATTTGTAGCAAAAACAAAAAAAATTGTGCAAAACAAATTTTCTATAGTTTGTTTTTCTCAAAATAATATAAGTACTTCGAACAATTTTAAAGATTTGTTTATAATTAATTTTAAAAAATTCGATAATTTATTTTCGAATAAATTTGAAAATTTTCTTTACTTATTTTAAAACAAATTTGATAAAATATTAAAGATTTGCTAAATTGTTATAATATATTGTCGACTAATAAAAGTAATAAAATAGCTATATTTTCGAACTATATTTTAAGTATCTATATTAAGAGAAACAATTTTATTATTTCTAATATCTTGTATAACAAAATAAAGATTTTTTTTTGTATTTAATTATACAATAGCAATACAATAATAGTTGTATAATATTTTATTAAATAGATTATTATTAATATAATTGCTATTATTGCAATATATATTGTGCTATCTTTTTTGTTTTCGTTTGTTATATATTTATTTCTTAAAAAAAAATTGCAACTTATTAATATTATTTAGAAACTTTTTTCTTAATTATTAATTGTATTTTTTGTTTTAGTTTATTTATTTAATTTTATATTATATTTGTTTTTTTAACTTAGTTTTATCTAGAATTTTTTTAATTTTTTATTAAATTTTGTTGTTAATAAATTTCGAAGTTTGTAATATTTATTTTATTTACTTATTATTAGCGCAATACAAATATAATTTTAGAAATAAAATATAAAAAGTATTATAAATTTAATAGATATTAAATAGAATAAAACAATAAGTTTGTATTTTAATTTTATTTTAAATTTTAAATAATTTAATATATTTATATAATATCTTTTTGCTAGAATTTTTTTTAAATTATAAAGTTATTTTACGTGTTTTTGTATTAACAATTTTTTTTTTTCAATAAAATTGTTCTTAACTTTATAGTAGATCTTTAAATAGTAATTATATATTAAATAGAACAACAAAATTTCGACTACAATATAATAACTATTGTTGTAGACAAATTCTGCTATTAACAATAAATTTGTCTATTTTATTTATTTAATATTAATATAAGTACAAAAATAATATTTGAGAATTTAATTTTATTGTTCGATTAAATTATTTATCTAAAAATAAAAAACAATATTTAATTATTTTTTAATTTATATATAAAAAAATATAGCAAATTAAAAGATACTAGTAAAAATAAATCTTTTATTGCTTACTATATTAGCTAATATTTCGAAATGTAAAACAATTTTATTAAAAAATATTTTTGCTAATTTTGCAATATTAATTCTAATAGTTACAAATATATATTTAATTATTTTTGTACAATAATTAACTATTATAAAAATCGAATTATATATAATTTTATAATACTTGTTTAATAGCAAATTTATTATAAAGTTTATAATAATTTTCTTTTATAATTTTTTTATAATAGATAAAAATCGAAATTTATTATACAATTTATAATAAGAAATTTTAATATATTAATAGATATTATATATTTTAATATATATTTTTATTTGTTTAGTATAAATAAATTAGAAATACTTTTGCTAAAATAAATTTAGAATTTTTTTAATTTTAAAATACTTTGTTAAAAAGTTGTTATAATTCTTGTAAATTAATTTTTTTTTAATAATTATATTTTTTAAAATATAAAGTAGTTTATTATATTTAATAAGATTCTTTTAATTTAAAATCTATATTTTTTGCTTATAACAAAACAATATTTTAGTTTCGATTTAAATTTTTTCGATTTAAATATTTTTAATTTGAAAATTCTTTATTAAGAATCTTATTAATTTTTGAAATTTTTTATATAATTTCTCTAATATATTTTTAATTTTTTTTTTAAAATAACAATCTAAATATTAGTTAATTAAAATAGAGATACTAATTTTTTAAAAACTTTCTTTCTACTTTATAGTTACAAAATCTTTGTACTACTAATAGATATTTTTGCTAATTATAATATAGAAATTAGATTATTTAATATCTTTTGTTTATTTTGCGTTAGCAACTTTCTATTAAACAACAATATTAACTTGTTTTAAAATACAAAAATTAAATTACTTAATATTTTCTATTTACTTTATATTAGCAAATTTTTGTTAAACAATAATATTAATTTGTTTTGCAATATTAATAGCAACTTTGTATTTAACAATAAAATCTTTTTATAATTAAAATATTTTAATAATCTATTTGTTAATTTTTTTTTATTTAAACAATAAAAGATTTTAAAGTTATAAATAACTAATTTAAATATTTAGCAAACTTGTTTTAAGTTTAACTTCTTTTAATCTATAAATTTTCTAAAATTATTATAATTTAATTATATCTTAATAGAGTAAATATTGTTTTTTAGATAATATTTTTATTGCTTAAAAGCAACTACAATAGTTAGCAATTTCTAATTATATATTTTATAATTTTGCTTTGTTAAAATTATTTTTTGCAATTAGAATACTATTAAATATTAATTTCTATTATTATTTTTTTAATTTAGAATATTTGCAATTGCAAAATTAAATATATTAATCTCTATTTTTATCTTTTTGTTTAAATTGTAGTAATAAAATAGTAGAGTCGATATAAAAATATTGCAAAATTAACAAAATATTTACTCTACTTTATTCGATTAAACAAAAGAATTAAATTTTTTGCAATTTTTTTTTTTTTTTTAACAAATTAGTAAAAAAAACAATTTTTTTCAAATAACAATATATAAAGTATCTATAAAAATTTACAAAATTTAGAAATTTTTAAAGTTTGCAATAAGTTTTTAATTTAAATTATTTTTTAATTTTTTTAATTTTTTTTAAATTTATCTATATATTTTCTCAGAATACAATAAAGTTTAAAAATTTAATTTTAATAGTATTAAATTTATACTTTTTTAGATTAATATATAGCAAATATTTGCAAAAATATTTTAGTATTTATCTAATATAGTATTAGTATTTTGTTAAATTATTATTATATATAAATATATTATCTATATAGATTATACAAATTATATCGATTAATTTTTGCAATATTTTCTAATTCAAATAGTATAATTTAATGCTTAAAATATTTATAGTATATACAAAATTTTGTTTTTTACTTATTATTGTATTTTATACAAATATAATAGTAGACGTTCTTTAGATTTAAAGCAATAAAGTATTTTGCTTTGTATAGAGAATTTAGTATTTCTATAATTAGAAACAATAAATAACAATTTTTAATAGTAATTGTATTTAGATCTCTATAGTCGATATATAAATATAATTTATTATTCGATTTTAATACAAATAAAATAGAGATATCTATAAACAAAACTAAATATTTAATTTAGTTTTTTGCTAATATATTATCGAGATATTGTCGAAGTATTGTTAGTTTATTTTGTAAAAAATTATAAAAAAATATAAATAATAACTTTTTATTGTTCTAAAACTTAATAACGTAGTTTTCTTTTTTTAATTTTAATAGAATTTTAGCTAATTTATTATTATAGATATCTTTTAAATCTCTTAATTTCTTAAAAATCTTAAATTTTATTAATTTTTTGTTTAATATTGTTGTAATATTAGCGCAAACAATTGTATAAACTGTATTGTATTTAACAAAATTTAAAACAAATTATTTAAAATTAATTATTTTTTATTTTTTATTTGCAATTTTAAATTGTTAGCTTTGTATTTTTAAATTAATTAATATATTTTGCTTAAATAATATTAATATATTTAATATAAAATTAAAACTTATATATTCTACTAAATAGAACAAAATAGTATATTTTTAATACTAATTTTATAAATTAATTAAATAATAGATTAACTTATAGATATTATAACAAAAACAATTATTATTATTAAAAAATCTAATATTAATAAAATAGCAAATATAGATTGCAATTTCTATTGTACTATATAAATATAATTAATAAGATTAATTTTAGCTTTCGAATTAACTAAATTTGTAATTTAATATTTGTTATTAAAAAATCGAATTTAGTTTTTTACTAAAATCGAATCTACTATTTTTTTTTTTTTTTTTTTTTTTTCAATATTTATAGTAATAGCAACAATAATAAATTTGTTTTATTTGTATTTATTAAGATAATTTGTTTTATAATATCTTTTTTTATAATATTTAAAATATTTAATACAACTTAAATAGTTTGTGTTACTAATTTTATAAATTTGTTTACACAATATTAATAAATTTTTAGAAATATAGAATTTCTTATTCTTAATAGATTTGTTAATATTGTTTAAGCAACAATTTTAATAAAATTTATCTAAAAAGATATTAGAACTTTTTGTAATTTGTTGATTTTTAAAATTGTTTATATTTGCTTTGCAAATACAATTTAATATTTGTTTTTATATAATAACTATAATTAGAAATTTATTGCAAGTATTTGATATATTATTAATATCTAGAATTTTTATTTTCAAATTCGACTTAAACTTAGTTAGAAATATATAGATTTTATAATTTTTCGAAAACAATATTAAATAGATCTTTAGTTTATCTAAATATTTTTTAAAAATAATTATTTTTTAATTTAATTTCTATTTAATAGTCTTCTATTTTTTGTAGACAAAAAAATAACAATTAGTAGAATTAGCTATCAATTTTAATAAAAAAAATTTAAATTTTTTAAAGATTTTATTTTTTAATTTAGTACTATTGTTTGTTTTTAAATATTATTGTGTAACAATATTGTTTTTTAAAAATAATATATAATAGAAAATTTTGTTCTTATTTGTTATAAAGTATATCGAAAATTGTATTATATTAATGTCGATTTTTCAAAATTAAATAGTATACTTATTTATATTTAAATTTTTGTATAATTTTAGTTTCTCGAACTTTAAAAACTTAAATATTATTAATAGCAATATAGTAGCAAGCTAAAAAACTTAAAAGTTTGTTTTTTTAATTATTATAGTTTAAATTTGCTAAGTATTTTGCAAATTTTAAATCTTTATTATTAAGATTTCTATTTACTAATATAAAGTCGAAACTTTAATTATAATTAAATTATTTTCTTTATTATTATTATATTAACAACAATTATCTTTATTAATGTTCTATAAACAATTATTGTTTTAAAAGATATTAAATTCTTTAAATTCTAATTTGATAATTAAATAGTTATTGTAACTTAAATTGTTATAATTCGATATAATACTATTATGTTTCGAGTTTTTTTTTTCGAAAAATAGAACAATTAGAATTGTAAAATACAACTATATTTATTTTTTGTTAATACACTAAGACATAAAAGACATAAAATATAATAGACTTGTATTACTATATCTTAACTATATAAAGTAGATAGTAGTAGAACTAATTGTTAAAGAACAACAAGAGACAAGCTTTCTCTCTATTTAATATCTGCTATAATGTACGAGTTTGTTTTTTGCTATCTAATCAAGAAGAAGTGCTGTGCCATCTGGAATTTCCATAGACACTCGGAATCACGTGTCCTGCCATACCCTGAGGCGCTAGCGCGCCGGGGGCGCTATGGCATTACAGAAACGGGATAGATTTTAGATAGGTTGAATCTCTTAAATCGAGATTCAACCTAGATTCAATCCGGAGAATCCGACACGAATTATTTTTTAATTCGATAAATATAGAAGCTAGTGTATTGAAACTTCTTAGCATAATAGACTAGTCTATTTCAAGTAATATTGTTTAAGAACTATATTAAAAAATTCGAAACTCAATTTTTGAATCAATAAATAAGAAAGTATTTCTCTTGCAATTCTATAACAAGAGATAGAACAACTTGTGTAGAATCTAACCCGTTCCGCGACGTATAAAAGATTAATATTTTTCCTTTTTCTTTTCTTCTTTATATTTTTATTTATAGTTACTTTGTAGTAAATCGAATATGTGTTTTAATTAATTAAAGAATAATTATAATTAAAAGTAATTATAATAGAATATAATTGTTCGATATAATACTTGTTCTTAAAGTTATTCTTTAACTCTATATTATATTTAGATTAATACTTCTTTTATCTACTAGTTATAAGATAGTAATTGTAATTTGCAAATATTGTTTTATTGCAAGTATTATATACAATTACAACTTATATAAGAAAAGAAAAATTAGCAATTTAAAGCAATACTTCTTAATTATATAGTTTTATTCTTTGTATACTTATTTACAACTACAACAAGAATATCTAGCGCAATATATATCTTATTGAGAAGATTATTTAACAAATAAGCAAATATTATAAATATTATAAATATAGAGATAAATAATAGAGATAAAGAAGAATAGAATAGAATAGAAATAATAATAATAATAATAATAATAATAATAAACAATATAAATCAAAAAAACAATAGAAGATAGAATCTATAGAGTATTTATCTTTTAATATCTTATAATAAAGAATTCTTAATCTATCTGCAATCTTTTTCTTTTGCTCTTAATATAGATTAGTGTTCTAGAAATAGTTCTTCGATAAAAATTTTGAGTAATTCTTCTATAAATTATTGTTGATTAGCGCAAGCCTTTAGCGCTGGCGCAGGCGCCAACATTTAGCATTAGGGCTGTTGATTTAGCATTAGAGCTGTTGCTCTTATGGATAATATCATAATATCTGTTGCGCTTCTATTTTATGGCAAGCAAGATACTTTCAAAACTGCGGTACTCCCGCAGATCGTTTTCACTGCCAAGTCCAGAGAATTAGTACTCATAGCTTTACAGCAACCACCTAGGCCCTCTATCCACGCTTGTGGGAGTGTCACGCTTGATGAAATATGCTAACGTAACAGCGCACGTTGTTACGGCCCCGGTTCAATGGCTACAGACTCGATATTCGAGGCTGTAAGTCTTTCTGCGCTTTCCTTGACATGTCTTGGGATCCTTATCAATACATTTCATGGCGACGGCGAGCCTCTAATCGCTTCAATTGCTTTTAGCGGTATCGCATTTGCCCTTACCTGTTATCTGATACCGCGTCTTGGACCTGTCTTTGTGAAGGCTGGACTCCGAGGTCGTGATATGTCAAAGCTGAAGAAGCCTGAGATGTAAAGTCCATTTCCATACCTCTTCTGAAACTCGGTCTGCCTTGCTGACGACTACTATTGCAGACCAGAAGGATTGGGCGCCGTCTCTGCATTGGTCTATCTTCTTATTGTCATTGTCTTCATACCGTTCCCTTTCTACAAGGACATTGTGGCAGCCACAGCTCGTGGAGATCACATATACGGGCAAGGCCTTGCTGAGTCGCGAGATATGCAGTATGTGATTGAAGGCAGAATGCTACACCGGTTCCCCCACAGCAAGGTATGGAACACGTAAGAACCTTGTGACAAAGGACCTCGAGGACGCTGATATCGGGCTTGAACAGTTGGCTACTTATCTCTCGGCGATTCTCTCTCTTCAATCGGTCGTCATTCTTGGCATTGGTGACGATCTGTTCGATATTCGTTGGCGACACAAATTCTTCATCCCAGCTTTCGCCTCCATTCCAGTGCTCATTGTCTATTTCGTGGATTATGGTGTTACCAACGTCGTAGTCCCCGTCCAGCTTGAGCCCTACTTGGGTCAGCTGGTGGAGCTTGGGTGGCTGTACTACGCCTACATGGCAGCAATTGCCATCTTCTGCCCAAACAGCATCAATATACTTGCAGGCATCAACGGTCTCGAGGTCTCACAGTCAATTATCATTGGTTGTCTTCTTCTGCTCAACGATGTCTTATCGCTCTACTCGGCGCCTAGGGACCCTCAGCCACATCCAGCTACAGCTCCACATTATTTCTCGATCTATCTACTTATGCCGTTCCTCGGCGTCTCTCTAGCCTTGTGGCGATTCAATTGGTACCCAGCCAAAGTGTTCGTTGGCGATACGTACTGCTATTTTGCTGGAATGGTGTTCGCCATTGTCGGCATTCTTGGGCACTTCAGCAAAACTTTGCTCCTTCTACTTCTGCCCCAAATCGCCAACTTCATCTATTCAGTACCACAACTCTTCCATATCGTACCCTGTCCTCGCCATAGATTACCACACTACAATGCCCGAACAAATCTGCTCGAGCCATCGGTCACCCAATGGCAGCACCCTCCTTCATGGCTTTTAGCAAGATCGCTAAACCTTCTGGCGGCGTTCCCCATACCTCTTATCCGACTCGAAAAAAACTCCACGGGTGATATAGTGCAATCCACAAATTTCACAATCCTGAACCTGTGGCTCGTCTGGTTTGGACCTATGAGGGAAGACTCTTTAGCGGTAGGCATTTTAGCCTTACAAGTAATATGCGGAATATTGGGCTTGTTTGTACGGCATGAGCTGGCACTTTGGGTTTTCAGACAGGACAACAGGCGATGATAACAATGTACTGCAAGCTGGGCCCTTCGTCCTACGTTCACCGTATCTAATTGAGTTGAGAGCACAGCTATCCTCACCATGTTGATCAGTTGTATGCGAAAGCTCTCTGGCAGAGCAGATCAATGACTTGATGCCGTAATTACAGAATTCTCGGTTAATAAGGTTGTACTTTGCTGAAGTAAAAGGTTTGCAAAGAACGGTTCCCCATGTTGCGCTAAGCTTCAGGGCCTCCGGGCCGAACCTTCGGTGCTATTTCGCGGAAGCTCGGTCGACTTTCCCGTGTCTACTTAGATGTTGCAGAATTATGACCGCAGTTCAAACCATTTAATGCTTCCAATTCGCGCTTAGTCCCGACGGTTGCGAAGTGGGTAATGGCGCCTCAGAGATTCCGAGGTATCCAGGAGGGTTCAAAGTCGGAAAGCTCGGGCACGAGAGAAAGGCAAGCTGAAGGACTACTGTCTGGCATATCGAAAGTACGACGCTATACCGCAGCTACCACTGGAGGGGGTACCAATTTAAAAGATGTGACACTGGCAACAACCTCTGTCATTGCACAGCACATTGGACAGGACGGTCAAGGCACAGTAGAAAAGGTAACGTTTAGATGACGCCAGGAGTGGTTAAAGCTGATTTTGCATTCCATAGGTTCACTGGCCGTCGTTCGATGGCGAACTTCTCAATGCCTACAAGCAAGCGCACCGCTTGAATAACCCATCGACATTCAGCTCCTGCTATCACCAATTCGTCCTCAGTCGCCCTGGCCTTGCAGCTGCGTCGCCTACCATGGCCCTTCATAAACAACGGAGAAGAACCAGTAAGAATCAGCTTGCGCTTGCCGTCAGAAAAGATTTCAACGCCGCCATGGCAAGTGAGCCTGAGACTATTACGTCTTTCTTGTACACAGTACAGAACCAAGGTATGAATGGCCTTGGGCGGCATTTCTGCGGTCTTGGTGCTTACTATCTTCAGATAAGAATTTTCGCATGCGATTTGCTCCTCGGCTGAAGTAGAAAGGACCAAGAGGACTTGTTTGTCTGTTATTGTAATGTATGTCTATCGTTGTAAATCACTGGACTAGTGAAAACCGGAGCTTGTCTTTGGAACGCCTCGGATGAGGATACTTGTGATTCCTGTACGGTATGTGGGTCACTTGGGACTATTAGACTGTATGTAGAAGGTTCTGCTATTGAAATCGTAGGGAGCACGAATAACGTTGTGTGAAGCACATGAAAATATTGGGGGTCTTGAATTTTCAGTAGCTGAGTCATCCGTCCATGAACTTTTTCCCACAATACCATACCACATCCTTTAGGCTCTCAAAATCCATTACACATGTTCCAGCTGGGATCCTGGTAGCAGATCTAATTTCTCCTTTTGCCCAGATCCTCAACTTGTCCGATCTGCCGCCAGCATGAGCTGCGCAGGCCAGAGTATGGCCACCAGAACTGTCGTCTACATACGATCAACAGGCCCGTCAACACGAAGGTGCAATCGGAAAGGCTTCATTCGAAAAGCGCAGACGAGACCGCTTTGCGATGTATTTTCTCGCAGATCCGATGTCCGTGAACGGCCAAGATTGTCATTTCTAAGGCCAGCCATCACGGCGCCTTCGAAAAGAGTACGCCGTTCCTTTTGGTGCGTCCCTTACTAGTCTATGTCACTGATAAACGCGCAGTCATTCTACAGTAGTCCCATCTCACTAGCGACTAAAGACCCTTACACGGTACTGGGCGTAAATAAAAGCGCATCTGCTTCGGATATCAAGAAAGCATACTATGGCCTGGCTAAAAAATACCATCCAGACACGAACAAAGATTCGGGAGCCAAGGATCACTTTGGAGAGGCGCAAACCGCGTATGAGATGTTATCGGATCCGAAGAAGAAAGAAGCTTGGGATACCTATGGCGCAGCGGCATTTGACCAAGGTGACCCCCCCGGAGGCGGGGCTGGAGGACCGTTCGGGGGAGGTGCCAGCGGCTTCCAAGGGTTTAGTGGAGGGTTTGGGAGAGCTGACTTCAATTTCGAGGATCTCTTTGGGGCGTTCACGGGTGGAGGTCGGAGGGGACGGGGATCACGCCAAAACCCCTTTCAAGAGGAGGTTTTGGTGGGCCAGGATATCGAGGTTCAAACAAATATCTCCTTCATGGACGCTGCGAAGGGTACCGCGAAGGAAATCTACATCACGCCTCTCGCGCAATGTAAGACATGTTCTGGGAATGGGCTGAAGAAGGGGCAGTCAAGATCGGCTTGCAAAAAGTGTGGAGGATCAGGGACTCGAGTACATTTCGTACAAGCTGGCTTTCAGATGGCAAGCACATGCGACGCATGTGGTGGGCAAGGGGTGGCTATTCCCCGTGGTGGAGAGTGCGGCACCTGTAAAGGCAGCGGTGCGGTACGAGAACGGAAAACGGTCAGCATCGATATACCCGGTGGTGTTGAGGATGGTATGCGTCTGCATGTAGCAGGGGAGGGTGATGCTCCACCAACTGCCGCGGCCGCGAATCCCGGCGCCCGGACGTCAAAAGGGGACCTATATGTTTTCATCAGAGTTGCTCAAGACCTCAAGTTCGGAAGATCTGGGGCGGATGTGCTTTACACGGCCTCGATCCCCTTAACGACAGCAGCGCTTGGAGGCGAAGTCAAGGTGCCAACTCTGGACGGGGAAGTCAAGCTCAAAGTTGCCACTGGGACGACCACTGGAGACAAGGTCACATTAGGGGGCATGGGTATGCCGAAGTTGGGAAGTCGTTGGAACGCTGCTGGCGACTTGCGAGTCGAGTTCAAAGTAGCGATGCCCAAGTACTTGAGCGCAAACCAGCGGACTATATTGGAGATGCTAGCAGATGAGCTGAACGACCCGAATGCGAAAAGAGTGATGAATCTTGGAAGGACAAGGTGAAAAAGCACTGTCCTCTACCCTTATTGGACCTCCTACTGACCAGAGCAGTGAAAACCCATCGACATCAAGTACTACTCCCGGCTCTTCGAAAGCGGCAGATTCACACAAGGGCGAAGGCTTCCTGAAGTCTGCATGGCACAAGCTCACCCACCAGCACGACAATCTGCCTCCAGACGAGCCGAAGACTGGCTCAAAAACCGACGAGAAAAGCGAGACCGAAGAACCAAAGAAAGCCGCCGGTTCAAGCTGAAGGATCAGTAGCGTCGTCCCTTCCTCATCTGTAATTGTGTCTTATAACATAGCGCTGGCATGCTGGGGCGGATGAAGTCCGGATATGTAGCATTAGGAATCCTTTTGTTCTACTAGGGGCTTCAGACATAGCGTGGAACCCGTGTACTGACTCATTGTGAATATCATCGTAACCCAGAGACCGCAAGCGTCAATCTCCACTAGATGTCGAACGCAACCTTATATCCTTGCCATCCTGAACTTCGATAGATATTTCTCACGCAGTCTTTCCAGACGACAAGCTTCGACCGTACCTTGGGCGGGTCACGAGGCAGTATAACGCGATGCTAGCGGGCACGATATTACTGGATCGAAGAAAGACGGTAATTCAAGATGATCATTAGGCTCGAAGTGACAGTCCACAATCAGAAGCATCGTGAACCCAGAAGTGACAGATTCTCCAGGCTAGTAATTAATGAATCCCTAGACCAAGAAGAGGTTGTTCGTCACGCACAAATGGTCAATGTCATGGACTTCCATATCTAGGTGACGGCTATGAAAGGCTGATTGAAATTTCATCATCATAAATCCATCCCATTCAGGTTGGTCTGTAAATTTCGTACCTACAAAGATTGAGAAAGGACATGGCTCGTTGGAGCCCACAACTTCCTTAGCAGCTACCATGGTCATGCTGCGCGCCATGACTTGAGCAAAGACAATGAACCCAACTCATGATTCTCCATATGCCAGTATGATAGCGTGGATAGGTGAAAGGTGGTCTCGCAGATTCATCGTATATCAAACTCTGATATCATCAACGCACCAAGGAGTTCGGATCAAGATGCTTGGCTTGTGTAGGGGAGCGCTTCCATAGCATCTATGTCAAAGTCGCCAACATTGCTTTGATCATTCCCGGTGTAGGTGCTACCGAGTAATCATTAGCTCTCGCCTTGTCCTCATTCTATAGCGAGGACAAACATCAGCGAACAAAAGCCATCCTACCTTTCTTGTCCTTCTCCACCTTGGTCTCCCTTTCGGGCCTTTCAATGATAATCTCAGGCTCACGGTGTCGGCTGCTCCTTTCGATGATCACGTCTCCATCACTGACCCGACCTTCTTTATACCGTGCGGCCTTCCGATGTTCTTTCTCAATTTCTCTTTCGTACTTGAGCATCTTCTTTTCTGCTTCCAAGGCACGAATCTCGGCTTTGATAGTCTTTTCATCCTTCTTCGTATGGTGAGGTATTACCAATGCCAGAGGTCCAGCAGCTATGCTGTTCGATTCGCCAACCTCCTCATCGACATGTATGGAGCGCGAGCGGTGCCTGGAGCGGGAATGGGATGGCCGACGGGTAATTATCGTGGGCGAGGGTGACCGGTGCGAAGCGCGACTATGGTGATCTGAATGGCCGCCGTGTTCAGAATGCCGACCTCCATGTTCAGAGTGACCGCTGACGGAATGAGCCCCTTTAGTGGGATGTCCGCCTTTGGTAGAGTGACCTCCCGCATGACTGCCATGTTCGGAATGCCCACCTCCATGTTCAGAGTGACCGCTGACCGAATGAGCCCCTTTAGTGTAATGTCCGCCTTTGGTAGAGTGAGCTCCCGCATGACTACCACCTCCTGCATGACTTCCACCCCCATGGCCTCCACCCTTGATAGTCGACGCACCGCTGCCGCTCATCACATCCCACTCGCGAACCGAACGGGGTACCTCCGAAGGTGGCTTGTCCGGTAGATTGACTATAATCTCGGTGCGGCGTTCGACGACTTCAGCCTCTGGAGCCGGCGCTTCGATCAAATAGGTGGTTCGACCTGGACAGAGATGAGCCATAAAGTTATAAGCAGCGCGGAAGGGGTCATCGACTTTCGCCTCGCTCGTTCATTTCCTTGCTAACTCTGATTATCTCGTCAATGTGCTCTTTGGCTAAAGCTTTCAGCACGATGATGGTCTCCTCCTGAGATACGATCAGTTTGGTCGAATCCGGGACATGTGCTGGTGACTGACCTCCTCATCGAAAGGATACCCGAGTTCAATGATTGCCCGCTTGTTCACCAGCCTCCGCGGCATTCTGGTCTTGCCTTTTCGCGGATACGGCTTCTCGATTTCCTCTTCCTCGACGTCATAACTTTCCTCTTCCTTGAACTCTTCTTGGAACTCGACATCACTGTTACCCCTCCTACGGACAGTAGATCTTTCACGCTCCCTATATCCGCCATGATAGTCTTCTTCGAAGAGATCCCGCTCTTGGTAGTCTTTTTCGACATATCTCGGTGGGCTGGGCCTCCTGCGTCCGCCGGCCGGCATGACAATTGTCTCGGGCGGTGGTCTAGTTGGCGCTCCATAGCGGGGCAATGGCTTGCGATCGAAGGTGTCTAAGCTCGACTGCCGCCTCAACAAGCCCGGCCTGGGAGGGGCTCTCCGAGGGGAAGGTCTGTAATCCGGTCGGCTGTCGAAAGGAACCATCTGGCCTCTGCTCGGCTCCTCGTCGAAGCTGTCGAGATCTTCCTCGTAGTACCTCCCAGGACCGCCACGAGGTCTCCTAGCTGGCGGCCCATACCGCTCTTCTGAGATGTAGACATCCTTTTCTTCAAAACGATCCATTCCTGGCCTACCGTAATAGCCGTCAGCAGACCTCTCCCGCACCCGAGGGCCCCCACCGGCACGAGAAGGTCGCGGTTGGAAGACATCATGCTCTTCATAACGGTCACGCTCGACCAGCTCTGGCCCACGAAACCGTTCGGCTCGCTCACGCTCGAATCGCTCCGGGTCCCATCGCCCGCCTCCCCGCTCGTAAGCGGCATAGCGAGGCTCACCACCGTAACGTGACATCTTAACTCAGCGGCAACGAATAGACTTGGGTGAGAGAGGGAGAGCGGGAGTTGAAGATGGTCGAGTGCGGAAGAGGCTGGTCATGCGCTAGTGGATGGAGGTGGGATAGCTGGACAGGGACCCCACTAGGAGCTTAGTCAGGCTAAGTGTTGCTGAAGTGCAGCAACAGCAGTACGATCGGATGTGGAGCTGATTTCGGGATGGCCGTAGTGGAGGCAATCACGAAGGAATTCTAGGTCTCATTTCTCACTTCTTACTTCTTCAACTTCGACTTTCAGCGTTGGCCAGCTCGCCACGAGGAACTGATGCGGATGTTGCAATGCTCTTGGATATTGGGCACACGCAAGATCGTCGACTTGAATCCAAGTGTCTCGGAGTGTCTCAGTGGGCAGCTCCAACACTTCTGTGACATCATCCACACGCACCACGCTCGGAGCATTGTGAACAGTACTGCGAAATTGGAAGCCCGTTGATGCGATGCCACAAACTTTAGTCTAAGAGCTCCAACGCTACCATGCCCTTGCACTCATCGTCCCCGTCCAATCCTGTCGTCAAACATATGCCCATCTAAGTCGTTCTATAGCCTTGGATATCTTCTTTTGCCCCTTGCCCTCGACCTCACCATCCATTGACGCCGTGGCTACTACCAGCCCTTCCATGCCCTTATCCTTTCCCATCTCATGTCCCCAGGTAAATAGCGCCAGAGACATGGTGGAAGTCCGTCTCTTACCCATGATCCTCCATTCCAAGAGCGACGATTCACTAAAGTAGAAAGTCGTCTCAACATCCCCAAATACGCCTCGGTACAGCTCGACGAAATGAAACAATCAGTACCTGGTTCCCAGTACAACGCCGTCGGCCAACGCGGCGGATGTTCGCCATCAGTATCATGGCTAACGGAAAATGTACGTAAGCAAACATCATAAAGCTGGTGTAGCCGGATAGTATCCTCGACTCGTATCGACGCCTTGGAAACGTCCACAGCTCCGTCCGCCAGCAGCTGTGCTGCCTAACGCTCCGGAGACGGAGTGATGATTCGGCGTGCCAAACTGAAAATGTGTCGTCTCTCCACCAGCACTAACACTGGGCTCAGTCTTATGGTAAGACGTCGGTGCCGAAGTAGGCGCGTAGACTACTGGCGGTGATGGGACGCGAGAGAGGCTCGGATGATGTACCGAGGAATTTTGATTTCGGTCGGCCTTCAGGGCCGTATCAGAAGTAATGAGCGGCAGCTTGTTGTGCCGTCCATGGCGATCGTGCGACGGGATGTCGAACAGAGGCGAGGGATAGTACTGGTATCCTTCGAATTCCTCAATTGCGCTCGCCTCTTCACTTGTAAGTACCGGCTCGTCCACATGCCTGTGGACCAAGCTTGTGCTGTGTCGATAGCCTGACGATGCCGAAGAGTAGTTGGAACTGCCTTCGGAAGACGAATGACGCATCGAGGCGTGATGCGAGAGATAACCTCCGCTCCCAGCACGCGAGGGGGCAGAATATGCCATCCCAGAGCCACTACTCCGCGACCCAGCCGATGGACCGGCTGAATTGGGGTCTCGGGTGCCTCCAGTAGAATCGCCACTAGAACCTCCGCCTCCCGGACCCATGCTGGTAGAGCTACTGCGCCGATCGTCTGAGTAATGGCCAGGCGAACGTCCGCGCACAACCATAGGGGCGGACATTTTTGTGGCAACCTTCACCCACTGTCCTTCGGAAGACTGGCTACTGGGTAGCTGCGCGAACATCTCGGCCACCAGATGAAAATATTGTTGTGCCGCCCGTCTCTTACCATTGTTCGCGGTGGCGTTCTTGAATTGAATACGGTCAAAGTTTGCGAGACGCGGATTTTGCTCCCGACTTGGAGGATAGGCACCATCATAGTCTGGCGACAATTGGGAAGCCGGACTCAAGCTTGATGACGATTCAGGGTAACCCAACGTCCCTGGGATGTGCGGCAGAAGTTTGATCTTCTCTGGCGCGCTAGTGGGTCCTTTATCACGTTTAGGGGTATGCTGTACCAATTCGATGACTTTGCCGTCTTCTCCATTGACTCTAGCAGTAATGCATATGGCAAAGAACTGAATACGTTCTGGGGTCGATGCATTGGTCCGACGCAAGAAAAGCGGTTCTGATGGCAAATCACACGGCGGCTGGAGGGTGTAGGAGCACGCGACGGAGAAGTAATTGCGGCGGTAACAGGTCCAGTCTTGGTCAGCTTTGAAGAAACCTTTATCAATCTTTGCGTGTATATCTGCACGCACTTCTGAGGCTTTGCCAGTATAGATTGGATGGATGACCTTCGTCTTCTCGAAGGGGGGTACATTCTGGGAGTTCAAAGCCGATTGGGTGCTAGGATCGTAATGCATTGGGAAACTCTGGACGTTGTAAGCAGTGCCAGCCGGTGAGGATATATTGCTGAGTGATGAGTCGAAATTACGTGGAGTGACCAGCATCGATGAATGTTGAAGGTCCGGAGGGAAGGTAGGGTTCGCGTGGGTTTGATATGGGTATCTCGAGGCGTATGGCGCCGAAGTAGTGTAGTTTTCTCTTGCGTTCGATCCAAGTGTTGGTAACACGGAGCTTGGGTCTCTTGAAGCCCGCGTGGGAGGCGGCATACCCGAGAATGATGGGCTAGTTCTCGTGGGCCCTGGTCAGAGATGATGCTCGCCTTGACCCAAGAAACAGGAATGGGGATGTACAAAATATGCGAGGAGGGTACTTACATCAATCTAGTATGCTCGTACTTGATTGGCATATAACCTTGCATATAATTCAGCGATGGCGGACATGCCGCTGGTCCAGCCGAGGTGAAGCTTGCGACAGAGCCATTTGTAGGGTAGTCTGGGTGAGGAGACAGAGCAAATGAGGATGAGGCTGAACTGGGACTAGTTGAAGTTGAGCCGCAGCATGAGTCGAAGGGACTGATCGACGTTCCAGATCCTGTCTGGAAACTGAATGCCTCGTTCTAACAGTTAGCCATCGTCTTTTAGACCTGCAGCGCGGCTGTCTATGGAAACAGCAGATCATAGCAGGAAACGCGGTTTGGTGCGACGGTCAGAAAGGCTGGGAATCAGCTAATGCATGACTAGAGAAGCGGTACGGCCAGGATCGTCGTGTGATCAGTGTGACCAGCCATGACACTGGAAACGATGCACGTAATATCGCGCGTTCCATGGCAGTGGTACCAATGAAGAAGGACACCAATGGGACGCCGGATTGCTGAGCCAAGTGAGGCCAGCACGGCCAAGGCTTGACGAGAAAATAATTGAAGAGTGGCATACGCCTGGCAGGATCAGGTAGCTGGACCGGGCGATATCGCAGCACCGATGAATGGCGTGTGGGAAAGCAAAAGACTGCTAAGATACTGGCAGATGGGAAAAAGCAAAAGGGACAGCACTCACGGCGGCAGATCCACTATGTCGGGATTTGATGAGTAACGGAATGCCTTGGCAGAGGTTGTCAGTGGGACCGAGTGCAGCATGGGCTGGTCTAGCATGCTGTAGCCGTCTGGCCGGAGAGGGTTCGCTGTGCTGTCGTTGGCTAATTGCCCTGCGCTTGCATAATGCCCGAAATGCCCTAGTGAGCCGTCGTCGCTGTGGGGAGTAATGTACTCAAACCCATTGTGAAGGAGCGCTAGTCACCATGTCAGCTTCAGCCTTCTGCTTGTTTGAGTCCAATGTCCGACATATGGCATTTCGCACTCGCATTCGCCGGCAGAGAGCGCTTGCTTCGCTCTGATTGGAGGGAAGGTAGCCTATGTCTCAGATAGGGCGCAAGACGACACACACTCCCCTGACGACCCAGACACTGCTTCAGCCTCCCGCACTCTTAGATGTCTAGGGTGGGGGCCGACCAATTATGAGCTTGAGGTCAGGGACGAACACCGAGTGCAGATGCTCAGGTACCCCTGCTACTCGGCTTTAAGAAAAGATAGAACACACCATGGTGAAAGCAGCCTCGAGTACGCGGGATGGAGGAGGTGGGCTGTATGAGAGGGTAAAGAGAAAGAAGAGAAGAGTTCGATGATTTTTATAGACGAGGTCCGCTTACTGTCTCGATCCATCGCAGTAGATACGGCAAGCTGATCTTTCTCCAACGGCTGCGACAAGACAACGCAGGAGCCCAGGGGTCTTGCAAGCGTTCAGTCAGCCTTCGTCAACTGGATTGACCGCCTCGCTTTTGTGGGAGCTGTTTGGACCTGATCAAAGCCGTTGGATCGCTTGACGAGGGCGAGCTGTACGGGACCAGTAGCGAGACTTAGGCTTCACCGGCCCGAAATCTTAGAGCCGGTAGGTAAGGCTTAGGCGGTGCGGATCACAGACAAAGTTGCGGCCGCTAGACTACACGAAGTCAGCACTTGCACCTTTCTCCCCGTGGAGCTTCGTAAAGTAGGTCCCTTACCGCACCTTGAACACCCTTCCCACGCTCACTGGAGCCGGGACCACAGGCCAAGGTCCGGTCTGAATTGGGTTCTTGGTTGCTGAAAGGTCTCGATGAAACCGTGGGAGCAAAGTCAAAGTACCTCGTACAAGCGGATAGGAGAAAGGAATGAGTGGGTGTGCGAAAAGGGTAAAGTCCGACAAGGGGATGCTGCAGCATGCGTTTTGGCGAGATCAGCTTAGTGTGGGGACGATCTGACACCGTAGAAGGAAGTTCCGCTATTCGTCGAGAGTGTTGCTTGAGTCGATGAATGCTCCAACGGTTGAGATCTTAAGGCTGATGACCGTCTTCGAGAGAGTCCTTTGGCAATTGCAGAAGATCTCTTTGCGATAGACTTTCGAGAAGCAACAGAATGCGTAAAAGCGGGTACGCTCACTTCACATGTATAAAACCTTTACTAGATGCACCCGTGGTGGTCTCTAGTGTCGCCACAACAGAAAGGTATCCGGTGCGCTCCAATATCGAGTAATTAGGCCAGACCCGCCCGAACTCCGTAGCGCTATCTCCAATATCAGCAATTCCCTGTCATGTGCGGCATGTGGGCTCCATACTGATCTTCTAAGCGCCCCCCAACAGCTGAAACGGCATGCGTTCACGCGGATCCGAAGAGAAAGTTGGAACAACGAAGGAGACTGGACAAAGAGGGCGAGAAAGAAGGGCTTTCGGTTCGATGTACTGGGACTAGCCAGCCACCATGACCGTCTGAGGCATGCTAGGAAGTAAGATATGGGAAATGCAGCGACGATGGAGGACTCAAGGTCTATGTCTATATGGAAGCATTGAAGGCTGGCGAGGATCGACAAACAGCTGTCAAGGCTACGGGAAGGGCGTCCGAATTCTCCGCGGTGTACCTTAGATTAAGAGTGCCATTGCGCCGTTCCCAGGGTACCTCGACACAGGCTCGCTGAGCATGTGGGCATCTTTGCCCCATCTGATGTCTGATTGGCAGCATGCAGCTCCAGTGACTGAATACGAGGCCTGACAGATAGCAGAACGAGCCAATGAAGCAGACGCACCCGGGATGCTTGGAATCAGACCGAATGAGTCCGGACAACGATCGCGAAGCGTGGTCAGGGATAGCCTCTGCACCAAGTGGAGTCGTCGAGGGCTATTGCTGTTCTGCTTCGATTGTCAACGGCCGTTCAATTCCAAATCGACGCTGATGCCAGCCATTTAAGCCCCATGGGATCAATGTCCCCGTTGCTGCAGGAACACGAGGTCCGGCAGTCGTTTCAACCCTTCTGGTGCAGCAACCCATCTGACGCATACTAGTATTGCATGCCTTTTTATTTCTCCTTAGATGCACCGTCGGCAGGCACTAGATGCAAAATAGCATCCACCTGGACGATCCGCTTGCTTCGCCCGTTCCCACCGTCAAGAGGCTTACGTCTAGCTCCGGCGTGTCGATCTTTGTGGAGAATTTGATACTCGAGGCAGACGGCAGTGATCAGTGATTGGATGTCATCTGCAGGCCGCAGGGGTGGCTCGAGTCATGGGGGTGGGGAGGGAACAAAGCAGAGTGGAGGAGAGTCTAGTGTCAGCGACCGCCAAGACCTCGGCTACTCCCGCCGCATAACATCCGACCGGCGACGGTTTTAGGGGGCCGCGAAGGAATGGAGGAATGTTCCTCCAACAAGGCTGTCTTCACCATGACGTCCCCACACGTCCGAGATTCAACGGCGTCGCTTGACTCCATCACGAGACTCCATCACGACCATGGGGATCGCCGTCTCCGTATCGCACGTACTAATCGTCGGCTGTTGACCAGGGTCCCCGGACTCGGTTGTTCGTTCGGTGGTAGACACACATCGCTCACCAGTCGAATCGAGCAGAAGTCCGCATTGTCGTTCATGCAGGGCCTGCGACTTACTTTATCGATCGCAAAGACCTGACACCAGATCCCGTCTTCCGGGGCTTCTGTCCGAGCCTTCGTAAGACACTCGCAAATGACAAAGTTGCAACTCCCGCCTAAAGCTCCTCCATGACTAGTGCACCAATCAAACGGACTGACCAGCAGGAAATCTATGCTGGCTTTGGTAACGGCCTTGGGAAGGCTGCATGATATCCTATGTTTTGCCCCTGAATCATACCATATCATCAAATACTAGGCCAATCAGCTGCACACCTCATGAATTCGGCATACCATGGGGCCAATTCCAGCTCGCTGCAATGCCGCGCTGGACGCCCTTCGACTGATTACAGAGGGTGGGTTTTAGATGTTCCCTTTCAAAGCGCTGACGAGACAGACGATCAGTGCCCCAAGGACTCATTACGAGGTAGCAGCTTGCTTAAATCGTATACTTGGGCGATTTCCTCGTCCCAAGTCACCCGCGCGCCGGCAGGATGGTAATTGCAGGCGCTAGCTGGATAAGAATCGGTTGCTTTACAATCTGGAAATCGCCTTGACGAACAATGGACCGAAAGCCAGTGACAGTCCATTGCCAAAGCGACAGAATGTTCAAGGATGTTGGTGACATGGTCGGAGAAACCGAGAAAAGCAACCTGAAAGATTACCATGAAGGCTGCCAACTGACTGAATACCCATTGGTGCCAGCGTATGGAATACGATGTTTTCTTCTGCAGCGGTTCTCTGCACGTATCTGCCCTGGTTGACAAAACTTAACAATTCCCACTCAGAGGGGCTCTCCTCATTCGTCAGACCCAAGCCCCCTTCCGTACGCCCTGGGATCTCATGCTTTCACTACTCTCGACTCTGCCCCTTAATGGCGAGTTTGATCTTTCATTATCGGCAGGGCTCACCAGCAGTTCACCTACAGCAAGGCCGCTGATACAAGGACAATCGCCGTTTTGTCGCCAGCTTAGCTTGGCCGGCGGGCAGCTACATGTAAATGCTTTTCGGTCTTGTCACATGGCTGAAGCGTGGGATGTGCAAGGCGAAATTAGCCTATTCCACCCTCGTTGCTCCTTTTTACCTAATCTGGAAGTCATCGAGAAAAGATCCTTAGGGCCCCAAGCGCTGCTCAAGGAGCCAAGAACTTCCTTGGGCAACGTTTCCCAACATCATACGTGCATGCGGAATACGGCAGGCCGCATGTGGCGAGAGGTTTCTCTTACGAACCCGTCACACAGCAGTCCGGAAATTTGGCGAAAAGAGCAAGAGAGCCTACGTGTTGATGCAGGTCGGAAGCTGAAGCCGCATAACTTTCCGAACGTGCCAGCCGTGGGGACTTGACCGTCCGAGCGTGGCCAATTTGTTATCAGCTCTGAAGATTGTAGCTGGGGTGTGGCCCTGCGCATTCAAGCTGAGGGAGTTTTAATCAGCGCTTGCCTATGAAATTGCTGTGCACTGGCCATCGGTTCCTCTTCACTCCAACCGCCTCTTTGGAGCCTGACCCGACCATTTGGTTCAAGCTTTCCGAGAACGGCATAAGGAATTGCATTTCGTAAGGTCAGCGGACCTTTCTCCACTCACCCGTCTCCACTGGATTTTGTTGTCAGCTGATCCTGTTCGGAGATCTGAGCACGGCGCTTCCGGGGCTCTGTCGGAAACGGGCAAGATACGTGGATAATCTCTCATAAGGCCTATCAGTGGTCACTGTTGACGATCAGTGTCATCGTTTTTGTCTCTTGCTTTGGGAGAGGCAACGTGATCCTGCCGGAAATTCCCTACTATCCTCTGGTACTGAAGACAGGCATGATCTTCGTGAGCATTCAAATCTTTGTAGTGGAACAATCCTGGCCAGCGCTTCTGAACTCTCTTTTGCACAGGCTCGGTGGATTACTGCGCGTTTCGAATATGTCACCGGCTCTCCGAAACCGGATTTTCTGTACCAAAAGTGCTCAAATATTTCAAGTGAAGATGTGGGACGAATGACTCAACATCAATGTCGTATGAGTAAATACTGTATATTGGGTCCCGTGATGGAATCGCAATGAGAAACTGATGTCCAGGCGCCGAGTGAAGTGCATCTATGATTTGCTGTTTACAGATCCCAGAGCTTCGATCCTAGTGGCAAATTCGGCTCCGCTGTAGTAGGTGTTGAGATCCGGACGCTTGCTTCAGTACTATTGCTCCTTCGCCTTTTTTGGTCACATTGTCTTGCCTGCTCTAATCGGATGAATGCTTCCCCACTGTAGCTGTGGATCGTTGCCGACAGCCCCAGTACGTACTTGTTGTACTCTCCAATATCATTCCTTTAAGGTGTGCCGAGCTGTGTGCGTACTACTTTACATCTTACAGCGCAAAGAAGGATTAAGTACAGGCGCGCAATTTATATCAGCAAGCCTTTTCGAAGGGCGCTACTTCCTTGCGTGGACGTTCTTCGGGGGTTCAGTACTCCATATTGCGAAGCCTACGGGAAGGAGCAATCTCTTTACTTGCTACAACTAATACCATCCTTTCCTCATGTAATTTCCAAACAACGACCTCAGGATGTTTTTTGGGGCACTATGATAGATCCTTAGCGTCTCCCATGTGTCAACTGATTACTACTATCTGGAAACCCTGTGACCATCGTCGAGAAAGGCATTGCCGCCTATACTGCTTGTCTTTTGCACAATTTGGCGTTTGTCCTACTGGAAACATTGAAGTAGGCATCAAAAGACCAGCAGACGGCAGTTCTAATGCTCAGGTGGGCATACCTTGTAGCAGGGGATTCTGTCCAGACTGCCTCACAGAGAAATTAAGCGCGCTGTACAAGGTGGAACAGCAATGAATGGTACGAGCCACGTAAACGGAGCCTCCAGCCCAGAGCCAGAATCACCAAAGAGTCATTGGAGTAACCTGACAGGCGCCACATCAGAATCAGATGCTGCTGATGACGAAGATGGTTCACGGCCTGCGGCTCCAGTGCAGCCATATTATGGCACGCCTAGCGTAGGACACGCACACGATAGCGCAGGACTACCTCTTGAGATAGATGGTCCTGTGGAGCCTTGGAAAACCGGGCCTCGACTTTCGGACACACAAAGTGGAGCTCTGACAGGCGATACTGCAAGACTTAGTGAAGATTCAGAGACCGATCGAGCAAGAGTTGAAAACAATATCCGACTTGATCCGGCAATTCCAGGTCTCCCTCCGATACTACGGCTATTCGATAAAGACGTTTCGCCCATGATACAAACACCGAGAACTGAGATTCCTACCAGTGAGAACCCGGGTAAACAGGTTCACGAAAGCGAGGCGTCGAATAAGGACTCCATACCCGCGACACGAAAAAGGGCGACCACGACTTCGACGAGAGAGGCCTCAAGCGAGCAGGACGGCGAAATTTCCAATACGGAGACCATGCCCACGATGACCACTGGAATGTCAGCCAGGGAGACATCGACGGAAGTCGAAACGGAGACGGCAGATACCGAAGCTTTATCTGGACAGCCGATGTTCTTGACAGCCAATAATAGGCCAATACAGATTCTTCGAACCGGACAACATGCCCGCGAGGAGCCAGTTTCAGTATACCCAACCAACCCAAGTGTCGAAGACCTCCCTCAGCAACGAGACAGAGAAGTGCTAAGTGAGCCGCTAGATCCTCCACTCCGTTGTGAACGTTCTGAAGCCCGACTTTACAGACAGCAACCCGGCTGGCAGATCCTCTACAGAGCAGCGTCCGGCTGAAGAATCTTCAGGAATGCCCCAAACCAAGCCTACCGATGTAGGACCTCCAGAACCCGTGACTCCCCCTTCTAGTAAGTACGTATAGCACAATGGCTAAGACGGACCCTGACCGTTGCCCATCAAGAAAGGATCCGCTCCGAGCAGTCGTCAGCAGTCCGAACGTCGACCGTACAATCTCCACCATCATCCCAGCAGCGGCGGCGCGCGAGCAGTTCTTCTGGTGGGGGAAACCCGGCATCTGGTGAGTCGTGCCAGTTCAATGACTCCTGGAGTTTTTGTATTGACAGGGACATAGGTGGGTCTCGCAAACGTGCACCGACGAAATAAGCGGCCTGGGATGCTCAGAATAGCCCAAGTTCTCGAAGGCCTCAGCGTCTCGCGTAACCAAGTACAGAGACATGAGGCACTCTGCATGAAATTCACGGGAGTATGCTGTCTTCGCTCTGTTCGTGGCAGCATTCATCATCTAGAAAATTGGCCCGGCCGTTGTGGGACACCCACCCCTATCGATTAGCGTTTGCATTGTCTGGTGTAAGCTTGTTATCCGCATAATTACCGGGCCTCCAAGGCCTCCTAGATCTTTCTTTGGCAAAGCAGCAACAGAGCTTAAGTAGCATAGGTAGTGAAGTATCTTGATCGAGAGCTCCTCGTCGTACAAGCACCAGCCCTCGTATCTATAGGCCTCGGCTCATTGTCCCATACAAGTATCTTTCCAGAGCATGTGCTTTTCATTAGTGTTGCTATTGCAATCTGCGAAGATCGAGATCCTATCATCGGTTCCCAAAAGCATGCCTGTACCTTCTCAGCTGGAAAGAGACTATAAAGTTGGGCGTCAAACAGCTGAAATCGGTTGATGGTTACGCAATCGAAAACACTTTGATAGCAAATCTTCAGCAAACGCTCATCTGTCATATGTGAGTGAGAACGGTGGTCACATCAACGAGAGATGAATGTCGAGAAGCCAGCAGTCTCTGTCATGAACGCATTTCCTATCGCAGCAACAGCACGTCTCGCTTTATCTATGTTGCCCGCTTAGCAAATTCCACACGCAAAATAAGATGCCCATAGCCATCTACCACCCAGATTAGTAGGTTCGACGATATTTCAAAATAGAGTACCTACAGCCATCCAGCTTCTCACAAGCTTTCGCAGCGTTCGCCCGATCTTGAAAGCTGATGAATGCAAAGCCTTTCGCCCGCCCTGTTTCTCGATCTTTCGCAAGGAAGACGCGAGTGACATGCCCAAATCTTGAGAAGATGTCCCGCAGATCGTTCTCTTCTGCAAATTCGGAAACCTAGGTCACGTGCCAATCAGCGACAAGGCAGATCTAAGACAAGTCGCTTGCGCTTACGTTCGTGACCCTCAGTGTAGCTAGATCATCCCTTTCGTATTTCCCACCCATACGCTCCCCACTAGCGGCGGCTCCCTTTCTCAGATGTGGCGGCACGTATCCTCCACCACCGCCCCCCAGTCCACCTTCTTTAGGAGGCCCGTCGTCATCTCCATCTTGAGCACCTCCCAGGCCTCCACCAGCCGCTTGCCCATCCTCGCCCATCGGAGTCATGGTATCTTTAAAAGGACACCTCGCTGTGAAATGCTCGCCATCGCAGATTCTGCATTTGACCTTTTTGTCTTTCAGCTGCGCCTTCACGCTATCTGCTGCAGGCTTCTGCTCCTTGTCGTCTTTCTTCCATGTCACGCTTGGTCTGAATATGATATTCTCTCCCACGGTCGTAGTGTCAAAACTTGGACCGGTTGGGTGACCTTTTTCGTTGCCGAACTTCGCCCAGGCGCGACGCTCTGCTACCTCCGGATTGACGGTCTCCCGGACAATGGTGGTGCGGATGCGCCTAGTTGTTTTCACTTTCTTGCCAGCATCGTTGAAGCTGTAGCTTATGCTGGTTTTGGTGCCGTCCTTGTTGGTTGTAATCTGGGGTGCGGGCAGGGCGGTGGGATCATCTACATTGTTGCGCGTTAGTCTACACAGAGCCAATTTAACACATCTGTACAAAGGCGACCATCGAATCTCGTAGCAAGATTGTCCCATGAACGTGATCTCGAGAGCGAAGCACTGACCGAATTCTTCGTCATCTGCCCAATCGGCGGCGCGACTGGTCGAGTAGGATTAGTGGCTAGTCTGCACAAGTGGGTAGGGGCAAAGCACTCTGCAAGTTTGGTCATTCTGGTGCTTAATGTGGCTATGTACCAGGATATTTGCGCTGTTGAATGATTTCTCCAAGATGTGGACGGGAGGTTTTGATAGAGTGGCGGATGCGGCGAGATTTGGCGCTAGCCGAGACGATTCCCCGTTTCCTCGATCCATCACGCCTTTGACTCATATCGTTCACCCTTGGAGAGCTATGCTGTACCATTCTGCTAAAGATAGCATCTCGGTCCGACTGGAGTTCTAAGAAAACTAATTTTCAAACTTCAGACCGCTCTCTTGCCTGACCGCCCCGTACATGCCAGCAACATCACCTTTCGATCCCATATGCTCTTGCACGTCCGCAAGGTGGCCATCTGCGACCTCGGAGTCCCTCATCCTCGTGCCAGACGACTTAGCAAGGTGCAGCGCGTGTCGCGCATCTTTCCGCGCCAGATCAACGCCGAATAGCGGCTAGAAGGGCGGATCAGCCATTAAGAATCCTAGGCCAACATGAGCGCTGTCTCTCACCTCCGCCCTCTTGTAATAGTCGCCTTCCATCAGCCGCTTTGAATATGCTACATACGGGCCTGGAAACATGATCTCCACAAAGGCATGTAAGTTCTCATTCCCCAGTCCACTCTTCTCTGCAACGGTGTGGCCTTCCGAAAGCGTCTCGATCATGTTTAAGATGAAAGTATTTCCAATGACCTTCATGAGCGTTGCCTTGCCGTGTGGCTGATCACTGAAAACTATGTTCGCACGGCCCATGACCCCTTTCGTGTAGTTTTTGACTTGATCAACCGAAGCCGCTGGGCCAGCAAGAACGCAGACGAGTTGCCCATTCTCGGCCATTGCAGGTGCGCCAAACACTAATCCACGTTCAGCGGGCGTTTCGTACGCCAGGGTTGGGCTCTGAATATCTACCTGGACAGGCAACAAACTGAGCCGAATGCGCTTCGATGGTTTTCGCAAGCGTGTTCGTAGTATCCGGATGGACCGTAGAGCAGTCAACGAAGAGCTTTCCCTTGACATTGCCCTTCATCATTGTCGCTACCGTATCCTTGACGGCGGCGTCGTCTCCTAGACACGTAAAGATGATCTCCGACTTTGAGACCGCCTCTTCTATGCTTTTGGCAACTGTGGATCCCCCGGTTGGCAGCTCTGCATTCAAGTCTTCGGCGCGCTTTAGGGTGCGATTGAAGATGATCAGTGGTTTATCTAGATTTCCTTTCTCTACAAGGTTCTTGCACATGCCCTGTTATAGTGAGCTACATGGAAAGACGAGGGGACAGACAGAGGGGTTTACTCGGCCCATGTTCCCCAGGCCAATTCATCCTAATTGTGGTGCCATATGCGGTTTTCGTCAAGGTATTCAATGGAAAGATCCGCAATGGAGCGTCATCTACTGGGAAGGCAAGTATCTGTACATTTAGAACACCTTTTCAGCATCGAGTACTCTAGATACAAGCTTCCATATTCGGAACCATGACGTCGATAGTCCATGTTCGGTACCGTACAGGGTAGATGCGGCTTGTGTTTCGAACGTCCTTCAAGCACTTATTTTCAGCCTTGAAGGTCGCAGTCCCTCCGAGAGCCGTCGTGTGTCTCTGATGGCCACGATGATTCCCACAGTTAGTTGTTCTCCCCACAGAGGATCATTCTTGCACTTCCGTAGTCCCGAGAGCACATGGGCCGATAAGGGTTGGACCCTACTTTGCTCTGCCCAATCTTAGCGACGGGAGCGTCAATTGGCGGCATCGGTCTCTCAATTGAGCCGGTGACGCATATCTCTCCGCTTCACCACGCGATGATACAGCCCATCGCTTTCGAAGGCTTATGTTATCTCGGTCGCAGTTGGGTCGTGGAAGATTCCGACCACCATGAGCTATGAGATTGGGCGTGTGGGCCTTGAAATCAGGCCCAGGCCAAGGCCTTTCCAAGGTCAATGTATGTTCAGTGAAGTGGTGTGAGCCTGGAGCAAGCTGATGCTCTCATAGTGTGGCGAACTGCTTGGCGCGACACCTGACAGATGCTTCAGACATCGTAGGGGGAGTTCGACCTCCACATCAGAATCTCTGAGATCAGAGACAGTCGAACACGCTAGGACGCCAGGTAGTGACTCGACATGGCTTCCCATTCGAAGAAAGGCAAGAGATAAGATCAATAAGGTAGGTCGCGCAAGGATCTTCCTCGCGGGGCTTTGAATTGAAAAAGATCAAGGGACTCTTCCTCGACGTTCTCCAGTCTACTGCCACCAAGCGCGAAGCTAGATCTTATCTCTCGCGTTACACTCCCAAAGTAATCAGGCCGGAGCGGTCGACCAGGGCCCCTCAAATACTCCAAAGAGCAGGCGTGAACCTTGGAAACCTCTACCCTTCGATTCGTTCGGTCGACGAAAGCCCCGTGTTCACCCAGGGTCCCCAAAACGTCATATTCGATGACAGAAGTGGAGAGCCCCTTCATGTGGCCCTAGTGAAAATCAAGGCGCCACAATCGGTGGACAATATTACACTGAAGGGCGTTGGGTATACTCTATCGCAACTCACTTTGCTTGGCTTGAGCTGCGTCGTAGTCGTGGATCCGTCCATCGCCTCAACGCAACAGACCATCAATGGCATCCAGAGAGTTGCCGAGCAAGCGGAACTTTTAGTGTCGGCCATTGATGGCCACGGAGGGCAAGGTGGCCGTCGGCTCGACAATATACTCCAGACCGTACCTCACATGCAACAGCATGCAGCCTCTGCCAAGGTTCGCGGCTATACACGAATAACCAATAGAGATCTGATTCTGGCGCCTTTGAGAAGAGGCATAATACCGGTCATTGCACCAATAGCATTTTCTGCCGATTCTTCAAGGCTTCGTCCAGTCACTGCAGATGAGGCTGTGCTGGCATTGACTCGAGAGTTCGCTGGTATTCAAACAAACTCACTCGAGGAGATTGACCCAGCTACGGTTGTAAAGAAAATCAACTCCCTTGAAAGACAGGCATCATTGGATCGTTTGATCATTCTAGACCCCGTTGGCAGCATACCGTCGACAGATAGATCTAACGGCGCCCATGTTTTCATCAATCTTGAGCAAGAGTATGATGGAATCCGCGAGGACTTGCTCAAAGCTATAGCAATCCCCGTCATTGGAATTCACGAAAATGGCGCTGCACCTACGACAACCGATCCTTTTCCAGCTTTCGCTTCGGGCAGCCCTTCTCCGAGCTCTGTAGAGACTGAAAATGTCTCTGAACCCGTCACAGAGCAGCCTCCACTTTCGGCCGATATTTGTCTGCGTGCGGCTGATGTGAAGGCACATGTAGAAAATCTAGATCTGCTCAAGAACGCCCTAGGACTCCTACCACCTTCTTCCTCTGGCCTCGTCACGACACTCCAAGAAGCCGCCAATCTCAGGCCCGCCCCTTCACCATTCCAGGAGAACCCCGGAGTCGGGACTCGTCCACGGCGAAACTCTCTCATCCATAACCTGCTCACTGACAAACCTGTCCTGTCACCCTCACTGCCAGCCCGGCCAGCCCAGCTCTTGTCACGGCCTGTTCACACTCCTACTTCGGCCACATTCGTCAAACGTGGCATGCCTGTGAGTATCTTTCCGGATCCACGAACCCATCCCTGGAAGCCTCCAAAACAATCGTCAACAGGGCTGCAGCTCACAGATCCACGCTTGGATCTTGCCCGTCTGATCCATCTCATTGAGGACTCCTTCAACCGCGCCCTCGACGTGCCGCATTACCTCTCCCGCATCGAGAACCGTATAGCCGGCATCATCATCTGCGGCGAGTACGAAGGCGGCGCTATTCTTACATGGGAGTCCCCCGCGCCCAGTTGCCAGCCAGAGCGGCTCGTCCCCTACTTGGATAAATTCGCTGTACTCAAACGCAGCCAGGGTGCTGGCGGTGTAGCGGATATAGTGTTCAAGGCCATGGTCAGAGACTGTTTTCCTGATGGGGTTTGTTGGCGGAGCAGGAAGGACAATCCGGTCAACAAGTGGTACTTTGAGCGCGCCAAAGGAACATGGAAGATGCCGGCATCGAACTGGACGATGTTCTGGACGACCGACGGAGTGGAGGTGGGGAGCGGAGGGGGTGTCTTTCAGGACTATGAAGCCGTCTGCAAGAACGTCATGCCCAGCTGGGTGGACAAGATGGCAGTGGTTGATTAGGATACGATCTCACGTGTCTCCAACTCTCTCACAAACACCATCTCTGTGCCCAGCTTATGAATCCCTAGTATTCCCACTACCCCGTACCTCGTACGATGGACTTTCTAGGGCTTTGTCGAGTAACGGCTGCTCCCATCACAATACCATGCCTTCTTTAAACCCTCCCGTTCGTCATGTATGCCTGAGTAAGGCAGATGCCATGAGTCTTCCCCGGGCGTCCAGTCCCTCCTCACCCCATTCAGGCCTTTTTGAACAGAACCACAATTCCAAGTAGCGAGTGCACCACTTCCCAACCAGCGCATAGGTTCATCACCACCTCAGCTCTCCTGAAAGTCATCCTCTACAAAACCCTAACAGCGGGTTCCCCATCCGAACAAGACTAACCCGCATTGGCCCAACGCCTCCAAAATCCCAGATCTCGATGAAGACAATCGCACACACCGCACTAATCGCGTCGGCGTTCTGTGGCTGGCTCCTGTCAAGCTGAAAGGCGGGTCGAGAAGTCGCATCCAGATTCGAGATTCCCTCTCACTTGGCTTCATCGGCGATCTCACTGCAATCAAGTTATTGGTAATTAGGCCTTGCCTCAGGACGACCTTATGCTTATTCTGCAATGACACTATATCACTTACTAGTGCTATATCCAGTAAGATGACTATTTTAGTGGGCTTATCTTTTTTTCGCATAAAGTCTGAAGGCGAAACCTCGTAAAAATGGTTCACGAACACTATTTTAGCTGCGTTCGCATACAAAACACTTACATTATAATTTCAACATCAACAATTCTATGTTCGCCATGCTACAGCATCAAACCAAAAAAGTATCAAACTTAGTCAAACTTTGACGTGCAACAACGCAACAACCAACTGTCTTATAACTTGCTTGCTTGACTCGAAGCTAGCTTTGATATAGAAGAAGTCTTAGCGTCAACTGTACGCAATATAATAGTGACGCTGTGTTGTTGTTGCTTCAAACGTCTCTTTTCAAGTAGAAAATCGCTTCGTCTGCATGTAATACTAGTTTGCACACATCGATTGCATACGTTTCTCGCATCAAAAAGCATTAAAATTAAGAGATGTGTACCAACCTTTGATTATATCAATCTATGCAAATTATTAAGTAGCTAAGTCGTCAAGTTGTCAAGTTGTCAAGTTGTTGAGTTGTGGAGTTGTATTGCGCCCGGGCAAAGTTCATGATTACATGTCGAGTTTGGAGCCAAATGTTATAAACGTCGCACGCAGGCACTTCTACAATAAATCATTCCATAGGTCTGAGTACTGAGGCAAATTCAGGCCTCGAGTTTTGGGTTTTCAGCCGGTATTCCACCAAATTTTGGAGGCGGGGGCCTAAATGCTGCTTTCTGGATCAGCGCAACGAAGTTGATATGTCTACGACGCGCCGGTTGCAAACGAAGGAATGGTATAGCCGTTCAGCGTGGGTGACCCCGTTCCTGATAAGGTAGCGACTTGGCAGTTGGCACAGAGGAGCAACAGCCAATGCAAAGGGTATAGGTTAGGAATTTATGCTTAGTATAACACTGCATCTCGGGAATTTCAAAGGTGTAAGGCTCCTACCGGAATTGCAACAACGCCATGACATGGGTTGGGAGTTTTGCTGATAGCAGCAATCCCCATATCGTGCATGTCGTACACACAGCCTCATGTCATCCCCAACGCAGCCTCCAGTGTCTAGTATGCCCTCGCGCCATAACACCCTTTATAGACGCACACTGTTCGTCAGACCCGTCGACAATATGCTGCTCAAAAGTCGGAAACTAACCGCCGTAAGATAACATGTTTATATGTACAAAAACCCTATGAGGGCTATTCTCTTCGTCACGCTTATTGGCCGTGGCCATGGCTGGATGTGGGGCCAGGCATCAAACCATCCCAGTGATGTGTTGGGTGTGACGGGGATAGCCAGGGAGGTGCATTCCCCGCTGTAGCTCCGTTGTCACCATAGAAGCCGTAGTCATTAGTATTGCCATCGAGATATGCGTTCGTGCCAGTCCTATTCGTAGCGACATCATGGCCGTCTTGCCGTGGATCACTGTTGTATCCTAGATTGTCTGCGCCCCATGGGCTCGCTGTCCCATTAACGGTCTTCTCGGTGTGCATACCATCGTGGATTTCATTATTAGGTGGCTTGTGGATGACATCGACAGGCCTACTGTTGTAGGAAGTATATGATGAGCCATGCGTCCCATTGGTGGAAGTGCTTTTCAAGTCGTGCTCATAGTTATGATTGTATGCATCGCTTGCTTCGTTCGAAGATGGCCTGCTGTTGCCATTGCCATATACACAACCTGGCTGATTGTACGAAGGATTCCCGAAAGCATTGCTGTGATCAACTACTAACTTATTGTTGAACTCATCATGTGGCGTACCAGACTGCTCAGGAGGGCGAGGGTGGTGTCGAGTCTCCTGAGGATCGTTGCCATGGTAAGGATGTTGTGCCTCCTCGGCGAGGGTATGTGAGTCTGGCTTCCAAACAGGCAGACCATTTGGGGGCAACGATTCTCCCATAGGTTTGCCTCGACCGTAGCGAACTAAAGAGCCGTTGATGCCTGTGAGTGACCAAGCAAAAACGGCGACTTCTCGAATTGAATTCATAAAGTCTTCTTGGTCAGGACCTCTCATGGCTGCGGTGTCCGCTTGCGCCATTGTTGGCCGTAATGGAATAAGGCCGGGCAGGTACTGGTCGGGTTGATCGCATCGCCGTTGCTCCACATTCGGGAGCATGGGGTCTATAGCCCATGGGGAGGCGAAGAACCCATTCTGATACGAGCGTCGGACTGGTGCTGTTGTGGGTTGAGCGATCTGGGGGACTAGCGCTCTTGCACGCCGGAGGACTACCACGAGTCCGTCGGACGTGCAAGACACTACAGCTTCCAATTCAATCTGCGAGGGTCCAGGGGAGGTGGCCGATGGCGGGAGGTGTTGACGTTCATCTGCTGTAGAAAAGTCTAATGACGATATTGACGATTGACGTGTAGCGGGCTGGTCGAATATGGCATCATTATCTCCGCTGTAATGATCAGTAATATTGCCCGAGGACGATCTGGAATTAGGATCCAACATCGCATCGTGGGCTGAGAGACGATGTGAATGCCTTTCCCAGGAAGATATTTCTGTAGGTTCTCGGCCCGCAGCTGAGCCAGCTTGAGAAGCTGCAGAGTCACTTGCAACGGCGTGCTCGCTCACAGCTTCATCCATGGGATCATCAAGATGCACGCCTCCTTCCTCGTCCTCCCCACTGCTGTATACATCCATATCTTCGTCCTGAGTTTGATCCTGCTGTCGCGGGTCTCTGAACCAGAAGCGTAGGTAGGCAATTGAATCATTGGCTTTCGCACTCTCTAAGCACTTCACCGCGTCTCTCAAACAGTTTTCTTGTATGCAGTAGTAAAAACTCTTGCCACATAATTCATCGGCGGGAACACCTAGGAGGTTTGCGAGACCGTTCGTTGCGTAAACTATTGTCAGAGTTCGAGTGAAACGATTGAGAAACAAAGCTGCTCGTGGTTCATGGGTTTGCGGTTTTATCTCCTGCTCAAATTTGTGAGAAATGTACGAGAGCATGTGGTATCGGGGATCTTTTGGCGATGATGAAAATAATTGGCGGATTACGGGAGCGTCTGCAGCTCGCTCTGTGAGGAAGTTCAGCGTCGACGATTCAAGAACGGAATGATGATGGCACCTACTTTGACTGCTAGCCCCTGTCTTGTATATGCTGGTACTTGCGACAAGAACATCGTGTACGATTGTGAAGACACACTCGCATCCCACCCATCTGCCATCTCGATTTTTAATCTGGCAATAATTCAAAACAGCAGCCTTGTCTAGCTGGACTCCTCGACCGTGAATGGCGCGGGCAAAAGGAATTTCATCAGGGTGGAAATACTCCCAACATGACTTTCCCACCACTTCGTGAGGCAGATAACCCAGTATATCCGTTATCGATGTGGAAACGTAAAGTAACCGTGCATCTAAGGATAGATCTGCCACGTATCAGGTCAGCACGACGATACCGTAACGGTGCGAATCCTGGAAAAATACCTACCATGAATGGAGATGAAAGTAGTCTCCATGATGGGTCTTGAAGAACCAGACGGATCCACACGCTTGGCCAACGATGGGACGGAACGGTGATAACGTGGATGCCACTATCAAGACTCCAACATCGATCTACCCACGATTGCCAGCAGACTTGCGTGGAGTGATGTGCAAGGTAAAGAGTTGGGGACGAGCCTCAGTACTTCTTGGACTCCACAACCTTTCTTATCCCCGGTTTCTGACGAAAATATGTGCGACAATGATACCGGAACAGAGCAGGTGGTCGGTACGGGTACAACCTGGGCTTGCAGTAAATTTGGTGTGACGAAGCTCACGTGGATAGCCTGGGACACCTTGACCGGGAAACGTCTAATTGTCGAGCCCTCTGACCACAATGCCGACTCCTTTTCCAGCGCCGCTACCCAATGTCTTGGGGATGGGACCAGGTCAACTCTGCTCCAACAATCTTGAGTGTTGTTCAGGCAATATCGCTCATCGAAGAGGCCTTGAGTCGAGGGGTGTAGGTCGAAATCGAGGACGACAGCAATGCAAGGTTCTTCTGTCGGATTTATGTCGGGAAATGCGGCGTGCCGATGGAGTAATAATACGGCGATATCAGGCAGTCGTATCCTTCCGGTGGTGATCGCAGCTTGAAGTGGAAAGTCCGGACTCGCAAACAGTGCCCTACTATCAATGCACAACAATCACGACGAGTTCATCGCATTCGAGAGTCACGGAAGGAACAAAGGAACTGCGTTGACGATTACATCCGAAAGAGCGAGGGGCAAGCCGGGTCGATAGGAGGGCAGTGACAGGGCTGGCGAGTACGAAAGGTGTGGAGATTTGGAAGGAAGAGGAAGTCGGACGCTCTGTCGGTGGCGCTTTTGGAAGCACGCCGAGATGGCTCGCGTGGGGCAGTAGCGTGCAGGCTGGCTGCAGACGGGGAACAGCGTGACAAGGTACTGGAGAGAAAAGAGAGGATTCTTTTTCAACAAGGTGTGGGTCGACCCGCCCACTCGGTGGTGCAGTCAAGACAGGAATCAGTCTGTGAGTGTGTGTGGAAACTGAAAGAGAGGCAGCATAGTGTAACACCAGTGAGGGAATGTAAGGTAGGGTCGGGAGTCGGGACTAGGACCTCGTATCAAAAATTCGGAATGGACCATCGCAAAGGATCTGCAACGCCGACGACTCCATTCGCCGCCAGCCTTGACGCGTTTCTGACTCATCCCTTCTTGGCAACGTCAAATTACCACTACGACTACTGTCATCGAGATCCAAATCAACGCCCACCCACACTTATTCCATATTCGCTTTCCGGGGCTTGCGTCGCTGCGGGGAACCGTCAGCCCCTCAATTACTCTTCGGTAAGACCGAACCTTATCAGACTCCGTGACTGCAGAGCAACCACTGCAATGCTCAATGCCTTCACGACCGTGCTGGGGAGCTGGAACTGCAAGCACTGCTGGACAGGTGCAGATATCGTCATAGCCGGTCCTTCATTCGTACCCCCGTAGTGATGACATTCGTTTCAAGACATCCCCTGCACGCGCGTATCGAGATTCGAGATATGCGTGACCGAGCTTGGCCTTAACAGACAATGGAGCCCTGAACAATGTACCCGCAGTTGTGGCCTTGACAAGGCCTCGGTTCAACAAGACTTCTAGCAGCGCAGGTTGTGACTTTCGAACTGCCCTCTACCTAATCTGGACTATCAGTTGCAAGAATCGAGAATCGAAGGCTATCTTTAGTGACTAGTAGGTCGGCAGCTACAGCTGCACCTGCACCTGATTGTCTCATGTCGAGTCAAATTTCTGCTTTCTTCCATGGGATCATACCACACTAGATATCGATCACGTATCTAGAAGCAATATTGTGGGCTGTCTTGTTGCTGGGAAGCAGCGGACATGTTGAATTTGAATGACGGATCTCATTCTTCTCTTTCTACTCAATTGCGCGTTCAGCAAGTACAGTGCGGATGAAGTGGGCTCGGAGCTGTGTCAAACCTCCCTCTGATCATGGCACGGACGTACTGCGCGAAATCGAAGTACAGATGAGGCCAAGGAACTAATGACCGTTCAGGACCTTGCAGCAGGGAAAACAGGGACAATGCGGCGTGCCTTGCGCGCGATACATTAGTGGATCACATGACAGTGCGTGTTCTCAGTGAGACCGCAAGCATCGGCTTTGGTCGCATAGAAGTCGTTTCAATCCGAATCTCCATGTTTCGACAAGCTCAGACATTTGGTTTTCGCTTTTGTACGCTGCTACGTGACGCAGTCGCGGAAGAATCTCCAAGTTTGAATGATTGTTTTCAACATCAGTCAGGCCATGTCCAAACACGTTGCGTGTGCACATGCTGATGAAAGTATGGCATTATCCCACTAAGCGACCTCCGAGTCTTCCACAGACGGCTTGATCCAAACAGCACGTGGTGAATGGTTGAGGTTTTATCATCATGGTACGATAGCGAATTTCCGTAGGATGAAATCCAGACTAAGACTTTTAGAACACCCGACATCAGCTCTTCGTTGCTCCCTTTTGCCCGTAGATATAGTGGTCCAATGTTCGTATTTCAGGAAGTATGCTTACGCCAGCTAGGGGTTGGCGCATTCGAAGAGGGACGCCGGGAAGAGTTGAACTAGACAGTGCAATCCTACGGAGCGGTAGTACTTGATGTTCTCCCATTCTCCTGGCCTTGTATGATCGATTGCAATTCGCCAGAGGTCATCTGTGAAATGTACCTGCCAAGTGCCAAGCAAAGATTCGGGTCTCAGCCCTATGAAGTGAGAGTGACGTATGACTTCGGAACGGCACCAACCTTCCCGGGTCCAGTCCCGTCCACACGGGAGTTCCCTCTCTCGGTATCGCCGTCCCCATCCAAGTATCGTTAGCCGGCAATTGCGCACTTCGTTGGGCTCTTCACCTGTTCTTCCCGGTTCGCTGTGCTTTCTGACATTTTACCATCATCGGTGCTAGTTCGACGGTGGATGACGCAGCGTCTACTTCTACGGTAGACCCAAGATATTGCTTTGCTAAGGTAGACAAGACCAGCAACGACAGTGAATCGCGCGAATACCCTCGTATTTAGAGCCACTGGCTCTGCGACTCGTGCAGACAATCCATCCTCGAAGGGTTTCATGCGATGGCCCATCAAGGCGCTGCCGACTCCTATTACAACAATGGCTCGGCCCAGCCGCCACTGCAACCACAGATGCAGTATCCTCCCCAGGGCTACAACAGCAATGGATATCAAGAAGGTCCGGACTCCAGATATCAACAGCCTCCACCTACCTACGGGCAGAACTATCAAAACGCTGGCCCACCTCTAACGGATGGCAAGCAGACCTTTGACCAAGCTTTTAAGCTCGACAGACCCATGTGGAACGATCTATGGGCGGGTATTTTGGTATGTCGGAATCCTTACCTCTGGCTTCGTACCAACTGTTCGGCTGACTTGATAGCTCATTCTCACATTCCTTGGTTTCGCTGCCGTCTCAGGCCTCTCATTACAAGGATATGCCGCGAATAAGAGTGGGAACGCTGGTAACGGGATTTATCACAATCCTAACAAATTCTCCTTGAACACCAACACGATCATACTATTCGCTTTCGTCCTAGCTGTTGCCTTTGTCGTCTCCTGGATTTACTTCACCATGGCACGCGCCTTTACAAAACAGTTCATCTGGATCACAGGCATCCTGAATATTGCCTTCGGAATCGGGACGGCTGTCTATTACTTTGCTCGACATTATTACTCGGCGGCTGTGGTCTTTGCATTGTTTAGCATCTTCAGCATCATATGCTTCGTAAGCTGGATACCGCGCATACCTTTCAGCGTCGTGATGCTACAAACGGCAATGGACGTCGCGAAGAACTTTGGCCACGTTTTCCTAGTCAGCTTCATCGGCGGACTTGCGTCTCTGCTCTTTGGTGCATGGTTCTCTGTCACTCTGGTTGCTATATACGTCAAATATGAACCGAATAGCAGTGGTAGGAACTCCTCATGTCAGTCCGGTAGCTCCAGCACCTGCTCCACGGCGAAGGTCATTGGTCTTCTCGTATTCATCACCTTCGCCGGTTATTGGATCACAGAATGGATCAAGAATACCATGCATTCAGTTGTGGCAGGTGTATATGGTTCATGGTTTTTCTGCGGCGGCAAGCCGGGTGGGATGCCCAAGGGTGCAACAAGAGGCGCTTTCCGCCGTGCCATGACCTACTCTTTCGGCAGTATCAGCTTCGGCTCGTTAATAGTGGCGCTTGTCAACATGTTGCGCCAGGCGGTGAGCATCGCCCAGAGTTCGGAAGCAGGCCAGGGCAACATGGTTGCCTCTATCCTCTTCTGCGTGCTAGGATGCTTTATTGGTCTCTTGCAATGGGCTGTACAGTGAGTTTGATCGACAGTTGTTCCTCCAGCATTCCACTGACATATTTGGTAGGTTCTTTAACCGCTACGCTTTCTCCCACATAGCCCTCTATGGAAAGGCCTACATCCCCGCCGCTAAAGACACCTGGACAATGATGAAAGACCGGGGCATTGACGCTCTTGTGAACGATTGCCTGATCGGGCCAGTCCTAACCATGGGCTCGACCTTTATTGGCTACCTTTGTGCCTTCCTCGCATACCTGTACCTCGAATTCACCAAGCCAGCATACAACGCCGGCGGCACCTACACGCCTGTTGTGATGGCGTTCTCCTTTCTGATCGGCCTGCAAGTATGCCAAATCTTCATGACACCGATAGGAAGCGGCGTCGACACGATCTTCGTGGCTGCGGCTTGGGATCCCCAGATTTTGATGAGGGATCATCCGGATATCTATAACAGAATGGTGACTACCTATCCGAAAGTACAGCAAATGATCCATGCGTGAGTCTGGAAGATGGTAGGTGTTGTAGTGGGTAATGGGACACTGCATTGGACCAGGTTAGAACAAGGTTTGCGAAGACAGCATATTAAGAGCGCGGACACAGAGCTTAGACCTTTAGTATTTTCTCTCCCTAATAATACTAGTCTCATTCATCCATGGGACTTCAGGGGCTCAGTGTGCAATTCATCCAAAGCCACGACGTCTCGTGCAGTCACGACCACGAGCCCCTAATTAGCATTCTACGTCGATATCTGAGGAATTGCCGCGGTCATCTCCCCTTTCGATACGGTCTTCCCATCTGCTCAGGTATCTCATCAAGGTCTACACCTTCCATCTCGAGACGCCCACATGCTAGGGCTACCCAAGTCCACCACAACAAGACATTTGAAGTGGAAAATCATCATCCCCTTGTATTTCTTGTGCCCAATTGATGATGCCTTTATCACGACACCCGAAGTATTGAGCAAGATATCCATGCACAATGTTCTCTGCCCTCGAAATCCATGATTCTTGCTTACTATCCTCTTCCAACATTTGAGAGATCAGGGAGTCTGGACCTCAAGTTTTATTCGATCAAGAAAAGATATTTGGAGTAGGAAACAGGAGAGGAGACGATATCAAGAAGGGAATTGGGCGAGTGCAGCAGCTCCCTATTAGTTTTCTACGCAGGAAGCTTGCCTGTAGTTTTATAGGGGCATTCTGGATTGGTTCCTCGAAAAGTGAACGGGTCCGAATGTTATCGACGGTGTAGATGCTTGCAGGGCCATAATTAGTCGTGCGGGCCTCAATATGCGCTCCAGTGCGTGACTACTCAGTTTAGACTTTTCTAGTACATTATGCAAGAGAAGTGCCACCACAGGCAAGCTCTGGGATGACCTTCAGATCATCGAGCCCAGAGGGTTGGCATCCTATGCTTTCCGTCTCGGGCGGTACACTCAGTGTATACTAGTTATTCAACGGACCAGTCCATTCACGACAGGATAGCACCATAGAGAGAGAAAGAATAGGCTACGCTTTATCTATCTCATTTCGCCGATACATCGACCTCTCTTACTCTGTCTGCATGGCAAGAATGGAGATTCTCAACATCCTCGACATGCAGCTCTCACGATCCGATTTCTGGTACATTCCACTTTCCAAAACAGCGCCAGGGGATATCTTCGTAAACGCCGATGCATACGTCGTTACCTCAACGTGTGCTCTATCCTCAACCGTAACGCCTGGCATTGCTGCGTCCTCTGCTCATCTAGCCCGCACTGCATCAACACCTGCAGCAACTGCGACACCCCTTCCGCATTACTCTCGCCCCCAAACACTGCCTCCGCCCCGCGACTCGTCTCTCTAAACCACAGACTGATCACGTAGATCAGGTCGTTGGCGATATACCTTCGGTTGCGACCTTGGAAAGGCGCTTCCTCGTTGTAGAACATGCCTTCGAGCACGGACACGAGTGACTCGTAGGGAACTTGAACGTCGATGAAAGTGTCCATAACCCAGGTCTCAGGGCCGACGTTGTTTTGGAATTCGTACGCGTAGCGCTTGAGCATGGGGACGAGGTCGGGGATGGGGAACATGCTCTCTGAGAGGTTCAGGCGGTTTCCGAGACTTCGAACCTTCTCACTGATTGCTTCGTAAGGCAGGGGTTCTCCTTGTTCTGCGGCTCCTTCGTGGACCCGTTCCAGAAGGTTTTGCCAGGTCATCTTGATGTCGCTGGGGTTCCGATGGTCGGCTGCTTGGTAGATCAGGATGCAGATGTCGAAGTAGCCAGCCTGATCGGCATAGTCATTGTAGAGCTGGGTAACGCTGATAATCTGACCGTTCAGTGCTTTGATGACTTCTGGTCTTCTTTGGGCAGTAACCCTCTCATCAGCTTTCAGCCGCTGCAATACATCGTCTTGAATATTGGCCACGTCTAGCAGATCAGAGACCTCTCGCAACAACACCTGGCGTGTCTGACGTGAATTCCCGAGCACAGGTGTGGAGGCGTTTGCTTTTGCCCTACTGAGGTACTCTATTCGTCGATCCAGCGTCAGTGAGAAGGCACTCTTTGCCAAGGCTAATTGGACGGCTGCTGCATCGTGGTAGCGCTCCGACTGCATGTGGTACTTCCATAAGAGATCGGCGTGGGCAATGTCATCCGAAGATTTCCGTTGCAAGTACGAGATAACATACGGTGACTGGATCTCAAGCAAGCGATCCGCTCGACCGTGTTCAAGATACCAATCGTATAGATCGGTCTGAAAGACCTCATCTTCTGAGCTGTCAATGACCTCATAGGCTTCTCTTCTGCGCTTTGCGGCAGCAGTGTACTGTCCTTCTATTATGTCAGGCGCTTGGGCCGAAGCCTGCTCCAGGCAATGTATTACTTCATGAATTAGATTGTAGCACTGTTTCCGTGACTGGAAGACAGATGCCCGTGAGTCCTAGGGCCGTTAGCAATCATAGCTGAGAGCGCATTACATGACTTACATCTGCTGGCCGGCCTTCTTGTATCCACGTGAGCGCACGGTTTCCACGATCTGATTCCTGGGCGACATTAAGAGAAAGTTGGATTGCTCCAGCATAGAACTGCGTTGACACATATTGTTGCACCGCCCACTGCAGTTGTTCCGTCGAGAGAGTCGAGACGACCTGCTTAAAGAGACTTAAACTCTCATTAAGTAGGTTTCGCCCATACTCCGAGTCGCTGCCTGCCTCCGACGCTCTCTTTACCAGCTCTTGCGCTTTGAAAATCTTGACATCATCCGCACTGCAAAAGCTACCGCATCGCCGCCGCAATGCTTCTGCGACAACCTCAACATTAGATCCCTGAGCGATGTTCCGGTTAACAATCGCCTTGACTAAGTCTTTAGCCAATTCTCTCCCGTTTCCAGTGCTGAATAGAGCTTCATAGGTTAGACTGCGGACTTGTTGCCTTACATCATTCGGCAGAGATAGCACGATCTCCTCGATACGCTCATCGAAAAGAACTAGAATGAAAGAGATGCCTTCAATCATGTGATCAATAAGCACGACTAGAGCGTGGAGCGCTCTGTGTTCGGCTTGGAGAGTCACTTCTTCTTGCTTGCTCGACACTCGTCCCAGCGCACCAGGGCCTGCAAGACCCTCGATAAAGCTCTTGTTGGTATCCAAGAACTCTTTTAGTTTCGTAAGGTCTTCTTGAATATCTCGGAGCTTGCCAAGGCTGACCGCAGGTGATACCGAAAGACCTCCCGTCGGCGTTACCATCTCCCGCGCAATAGGGGCTTTCCAAATTGATCGGACAAGTCTCGCGACGTACAGCGACAGGCCTTCGTGTTTCGGTGATGGTCTCACCAGGTCGATAGCTGGGGTGGACTGATCCATGACTGAATTTTCATTATATTGGGGCTTTCCACCAAACTCAATGAAAGCTTTCCGCGCATGTTCGAGGACTTCTGGGTCCGTGACCCGTGATACTCGTAAGTCGGACGTAACATCAACTCCTTGTCCGCAAGCCACTGCCAGTGCCGTTGATGCTGTTTCTCCCCGACCATATAGCCGAATGAATTTCTTAGTCTCGCCTTCAAGTCCGTCATCGCCACCACCGGTTCGGATCGTACTCGCGAAAATATCCACAAGCCTCCGTCTTCGTAGCGTGTGAACGCCCGTGTTTGTCAATATGGCAACTTCAGAGGCAGGCTTATCGTACTGTACAGCAAGCTCATTCCCAAAGCCAATTGGTGACCATGCAGCAGAAAATGGTGCCGAAGCAAGTCCTATATCCTCAGCGCGGCCCCCTAGGTTTAGCCACAAGCCCAGCTCGGCGTATCTTGAGTGCCGCGAAGGATTCTGAGGGCGACCTATCCGGCCTGTATCCGGGGCGGATATGAACAGACTATCCGATTGCGCTTGAGCGTCCTTGGAGACCGAAGCGAAAAAGAATCCAGGGGCGTATCTATGAGCGCTTCGCGTCTGCATTAAAGCCTTAGATGACGTATTAATGCCTTGATTACTGCTGTACGTCGACATCTGCATAGAATTGGAGTTTTGGTCTTGCTGCTGCGGAACAGGATCTGCGGGTGGGAACTTGACGTGTTGTACCTGCATGTTGTTTGGCGCATTGGCTGAATCAGTGATAGAGCCCCAACCGTAGGAGGATGTGGCACTCATGAATATACGACAGCCGGTCGATGTGGTTGCCATAAGGTGCGATTTCGAAGCCTCTTGTGAAGAAATAGGATAGATGGAAACGATTTGCATGTTAGGGGAAATCAGTTCCGATTGAGATGTCATATGTGCGATATTGTTCAGGACCTGATTCAGTGGCTTTGTTATAACGAGACTGAGACCACCGTTCTGAGTGATGTGGAATGTACGGATCGTCGACTTAGACGATAATGTATAGAGCAACTTTCGGGTGTCATCCACGATAATTTGTTCGACGTGCTCTTGCTGTGGCTTTTGACCGAATGGAGAGCTTGGGACGAATGCAGATATACCTCTACTAGTGTGGCTGACCTTAACGCATCGCTGTTGGAACCAGCTTTCTTCCTGTTTGTAGACGACCTCATAAAGGTCGTCACTGGCCCTGCCGGAGAAGAATATTCGTCCCGTGGCAGGCGATCCCTCAATCGCATTGACGTCGATACCGCGAACGGACACAACGAGACCTGTTTTATACAGCGCGAGAGATTTACCACCAGTTGGCGCTGATTCAGTGGACACACCAACAATGATAACATCCGCTGTCGTGGCTACAACCAGCAATCGATTGATCTGGGGTCTAAACACCCCTGCTCTTGGTACGACGAGTCTAACGGCTGTGATTGTGTTGTTCTGCTCCTCGAAGCCAATCAGGTCCGCATTAGGCAATGTATAGTCCCAGATATAGAGCGCGTTATCGATAGATACCCAAGCGTGATTCACGTCCGCGAAAAGCCCCATCGCAGTTGAAACTTGGGCTCGATTGTATTGTTCGAAGATTTTGTCAGGGATGGCGTAAGTTTTGGCCCTCTGGAACGGAGCCCATGCGGACTGTGCCGAGATGTCATAGTCGGAAGAAATACCCTCTGTAGACTGAGTGAGCCATGTAAGAGTCGCCTCGATGCTCCGGAGCACTCACGACCAATATAGTTATCTAATTCAGGATACCTTGACTCCTGATTCAATGTCTCGTTGACACTTCTGGCGGCGCGCTCGATTGGCTTCAGATCCCCTGCTATAGATTTGCCAATACTCTGCGTTTGCTGAGGCTGCACTGACAGTGCCTGTCCACCTGACTTGGGACCATCTTGTTGCTGTTGTAAAGGCGCGGGAACGGAGCGAAAGGCAGGCTGAGAATTAAAGCCCATTCGGAACTTGTTGAAAGCAGGGGTTTGGATGTAGGCACCAGGTAGGGCTTTGGGTGGTGTTTGTGGAATTAAAGACATGCTGCAAAACCGAATCGCGAAACGTAGCGCACCGCCAGCGTCCTATATGCAAGACCATAGAGCGACCGTTGACTTTCATTAGGAAATCTGTGAGATTTCAAGACATGCTGAGTAGGCGTACATCGGGGAAGAAGATATTGTCAAGATTCATTCACTCAATCGCGTGCGAGAAACATCAGAATTGGCCTTCAAAACGGGTACGCTATTTTCGGCTCAGGAACCGGAACTGTTCCGCACGCATGTCCGAAATCTTTGGTTCCAAGCTCGAAGGAGATCATCAAGCATTGTGCTATCGTCGTCCTGATATGTCAGGGTCTCGCGTTCTCAAGGCCAGTCTGAGCGCCGGTGTACGCTCACAGAGAATATGCTTGCGCTGTTCACATACGATCAGACGGTTCGCGACTGCCACTATAGATGCATCTCAGGAAAAAAGCTTAGAGCCACCGATATTGCTCAAAATGCGTTCTGATATGAAAGATGCCATGAGATCCAAAGATAGCAATCGGTCAGTGTCACGTCACTCAATGGTCTCCATGATCCACCCAAGCTTATATACCCAATGACAGGCTTAACGTTCTCCGTGGAGTTTTTGGTGCTGCATCGAATGCCTCGAAAACTCCGGTACCGATCAATTCAGATTCTCGCGTTCTAGTCTTGCTTCAGAAACAAGCAAAGTCTTCCAGAGCTGCAGCGGCCGAATTTGAGGCTGCTAAGAGAGTAGACCTCAAAGCCAAAGAAGACGCGCAGCTTGCCGTTCTGGAGGAATACATCGGCACCATACCTACTGTAGGAGACGACGAGATTGAAGAAGCTGTCACTAAGATTCTGGCAAATTTGAAGGCGAACGGGAACCACACTCACTATGGCAACGTCATGCGCGACCTTGCCGGCCGCAATGGGATTTATGCTAGCAAGCCCCTGAACATGGAGCGCGTTCACAAGATAGTACAAGAGAAGATCGCGGCGCACGAGAAGAAGTGGTTTCAATTAAAGCGAAAAAGGCAATGAACCAATCCTCCGACGTTGTTCAAGTCCATGGAGCATCATTCTCCGCTCACACAGAGAAGCGGACGTGTATATAAGATTCCGAGGATCCTTGTGAAGGGACTACAGAGAGGTCGTTCCGCGGAGGCACGCTTATCTGTCGGACTCACACATCAAACATGGTACCGACTCGCAAGGTCAGGTGGTGAGGGTGTATCGTGTTGGAGGTCAATGTCGCTTTCGCCAGATTCCAATGCAGCTGTAGGTGTATACCTGAGAACATATCTTTGCAATCCTACTCTAGTCTAATACTGTATCAAGTGGACATGTCTTTCCATTGCAGCCCACCTTTGGGTGATTAATATATGATTCATAGCGGTCAAGCCTTGTGTCGTCAGTAGAACGTCTTCACACTATTACGACGTCGTTGCTGACAAAGGATCCGAATACCATAGCCTTGCTCGAACTGGCGCTGGTTTCGAGCAGTGATTTCTCGACAGCCAAGAGAACATGAGTGGTACGCACGAGCAGTTCTAGAGACATTAGCTTGGGACCATTGTAAGAAACAAAGATAAAATTTGTCGCCATTCAGGATACGTTTGGCTGTGAAATCAGACTCGCAATGAAGGTCTGTGGGAAGTCTAAGAAAACTGCTTGTCTTCCCACCTTCAAGTTCCAAAGAATAGCTGACCGCTTGGTCTTCGTCTTTGTGAATCAAAATGGACTCGTGTCTTCGCCACCTTCGCTCTTTCACGTGTGCACGTATTCCTATGTTTCTGGCATTATCGGCCCAGATAATACGACGATACTGACACTCATTCTCCAAATCCGTGGGCTTGATACTAGGACCGTCAGGGCTTTGCGCGCCTTCAGCGAGCCAGTCCCTCCAAATCCTGGGTGTCGTCTTCCTCAGAACGTCAACGCAGCTGAGAAAGACCCCTCTGCGTGGACCCACTTGGACCAGATTGACGCTGACACATAGTTGGGAGAAAAGCTCATGCGAGTCCAGATTCATGGTCTGAGACACCAGTTCGATGGACTTGGTAGGCTTTGATAATGGACCGTCATAATATGTCCTGCTCCCCGGGACATCCCCGGCTGGATGGGAGCGGAAAGGTGGATCTGCGTATGGTCTTTGAGGTCGAAACCGCGAATAGAGTCCTCGAAGTCTGCCCAGGCGGTTGTCCTTCTCAGAAGCCTCATATATCCAACCTTGACCTTCAACCTTGTCACTCAATCCTGGCGTCCCGAGATAATCGCAAAAGAGATACGGTTCAGTATATTGCGCGGATGGGTGATAACATTCGAGGATCAGCTTGCGGTCCTCGAGAGATGCAGCCACCAGAAGCCGCGCGTGTACGATTCGGAGGACCAGGTTCTGGAAGCGATGGCTGACTGGTATCAATTGCAGCAACAAATCTGTGGGGATTGGAAGGAGCACGTGAATCAATATCTGCGTAACATCAGTATCATTGCATCCATTCCCGGGACAAAGGAAGCTGACCTCATTAGGTAGATCGAATAAAGCTGGCATTGTAGCAATCAAGGCCAAGAACCCTGGCAACACACCACGAGTTGATGATGGACGTCCGTACTTGCTTCCACGGTACTATGACAGCCGTTGGGAACCCCGCGCTCTTAGAGCAATTATGCCGAAGGCGCGTATGGTCCACCCACAGTGACCCCGCCATTGTTCGGACGTCAAAGAGCGCTTTGTAAAGTCCACGATGCCGGAAGCTATTCTGAATGATATATCACATCGACGATACAATCCTCTCCGAGGAAGCTGGCTTCTAGTGTCCCCGCATCGCACGAAGAGACCCTGGCAGTAGGTCTCGGTGGAGCCAATGCAGTATCGTGGGTAGACTGAAGATATGCAGAGGGCAGCAAGAAGCCTCGTCGAAAACCACTTTGCCAGCATACGATCCTTCATGTTACCTTTGCCCTGGCAATAAGCGAGCACAAGGCGACAGCAATCCGCAATACGAGAGCACCTTTGTCTTCGTGAACGACTACAGCGCGGTCAAGGAAGAGCAAGCAGAGTATCAGTCCTCGGTCCAGGATGGTAGTACGTAGTGTTCTCACAGAATGACGGGCATAGCGATTGACCATTACAGGCCTCCCCTCTCTTCTCCTTCGCGCAGAGGCTGTCACAGGCAAATGCTACGTGATCACATTCTCTCCCTCCCACAACCTCACTCTGGCCGACCTTCCTTCCTCATTGATACTGCCAGTCATACGAACATGGAACTCCCTGTACACAGCTCACATCTCGCCTTCTTCGCCGTTGGCGAAAGTATCCACACCCACCACCATGGCCCCCATCAGCCATCAAGACCAGCATTTCGCCCGTCCTAATACCCAATATCGGTTCATGCAGATCTTCGAGAACAAAGGCCAGGCGATGGGCTGCTCAAACCCGCATCCACACGGGCAAGTTTGGGTAACGACGGGGATGCCGGAAGAGCCGGGTCTAGAGCTCGAGCAGCTGAGAAAGTATCACCGTGAGCAAGGAGGTGCGCATATGCTGGTTGACTACGCTTCTCTCGAATCGAAACAGCAAGAACGTATAGTCTTCGAGAATGCTGCTTTCATTGCGTGTTGTCCATGGTGGGCTACTTGGCCCTTCGAAGTCATGATTACAAGTCGAGAGCACAAGCGCGCATTACCAGATTTCATCGAAGAGGAAAAAGAGCAGTTGGCTGAGTCGATTGCCGAGGTCACAAGACGATATGACAACCTGTTCGAAACTCGATTTCCGTATAGCATGGGATTACACCAGGCGCCACTTGAGGGTACGGATGCGGAGATCGAGGCCAGCCATTTCCACATACATTTCTATCCTCCACTCTTGAGAAGTGCGACAGTGAGGAAGTTCCTAGTTGGGTGAGTCGCTCCTTCGTACAATGCGAGAGCATGCTGACTCTTGCTCAGATACGAACTGATGGCGGAACCACAAAGGGACATCACGCCCGAGCAGGCTGCTGCTAGGTTGAGAGACTGTGGCGGAGAGCTTTATCGGATGAGGCTTGAATAGCGTTCTGGTTGGGCAGCGGTCTCGTACGAGTGTACGTACTGCATGTGGTTTTTCGAATGTTAAAGATCGCCCGTGGACCTTATGCAGCAATCCCTATGATTCGCCAAGTGCCCTTGTGGATACAACTTGTCCTCAGGAAGCTTTCTTTCCTCTGTCTCTTTCCATTTTCCTCAACGCCCTGTTCCTTATGCTTTCATGCATAGTCTTATTTACCCCCACAACCAATTCATTTGAGATTCCCGTAAATGTGACCAAGCTCCATTGCATGATTGCATGCGTCCAGTATGGTGTACTCGTCCACCCCCAACCCTGCGCTCCACCTGTGCGTCCCAATCTCACGAGTACAGCCTTCACGAAGCTCCTCGCGCTAGGAACCATCCAGGACGGCTTCCGTATCTTCGACATTGCAGACGTTACAAGATAGCTTTGCACTAGCTCGACCGTGACGCCGTGGGGAGCTAATTCAGAGCCCAGCGCTGTAGACCATTGCTGCAAGAAAGCTTTGCTCCCGCTGTACGTTGCCAGTAGCGGTGTTGGAAGGAGGCCGCCGAAGGATCCCATCGTCAGAATGAGCCCCCGTTTACGCTGTATCATGCCCGCTGCTATGATTTGCGTGACTTTCACAGTAGCCATGCAGTTGATCGTAATAATGTCATTCATTTCATCCTGCGGTGTCTGCACGAACGGCACTGGAATGTCATGGCTCTTCCCAACATTGTTGATCAGGATTGCTACGTCGAGACTGGCCACCAAGCCCTTCAATCTCGCATAGTCGGCGTCGCTGGCAGACGCGAAGTCTATGGCGAGTATTTTGGTAGCATTGGGCCGGGGAGATTTGGATTGTATGGTTTCGGCAAGAGATTGGAGTTTGGACTCTGTGCGAGAGACGAGGAGAATGTTGAAGCCGCGCTGAGAAAGCTGTACGGCGAATTCTTTGCCAATGCCGTCCGAAGCACCAGTTACGACGGCCCAGCTGGAACGGGGTCCGAAACTCCGGAGCTGTAAAAAATATTGTGAGAATGCTATATAATACGATAGCGACGAAGGGGGAGTTTGCAAGATAGAGGCTTGAACATACTGGAGTGCCAGGGAATATGAAGAGACTGAATATCAGTCTTAGAAAGCTGATGAGCTTCGACCCCAGGAAGAGGAAGCCGATCAAGGAAAACAGTATGGTCCAGGGACTATGATTAGCCTGGATCCTCGGTGGAATGATTCCAGGCCCACTCGCATCAGAATTTTCCATTATTGTCCTGGTATCGCAAAGCAATTGGGACTAATGCGTTCGACCTAGAGGACTGAAGGGTAGGTTTGCTGGTAGGTCGACGTCAGCGCTAACCGAGAATGACTCACTAGAAGTCGATGACAGCTCAAGCTTGAGGTTGTCGCATCCGAATTTATGATTTCAGCCACTATAGGGATGTCGAAACGTCCTATATTACGTGTTCTGACTGCTTCGACTTGTCTATGGTATAATGGAGCTCCACCAATATTCCTCGCGCCTTTGCTGGCCAGCGGCAATTGCTCTTCCCACCAGACGACTCAATTCTCAACATCAGCCCCCTTGATGAAGCGACGGAAGATGCAGAAGCGCGACAGTAATCCTAATCGAGGTGTCTCTGCATTGAGGAGAACAGGGTTGAGGCATCCTGTGAGCATGTCCAAGGTACCGTTGCCGCAACCAGTACTCGATCCCGCAAAACGATCGAAGCCTACCGTCGATGAGTCTCACGGCCTCTGGGGCTTCTTCAATGAGCAAAGAACCACACTTTCGAAGCCAGACGAGGATATTCAACATGGTACGGGCTTTTCAGCGCTCCCGTCATAACTTCATTCGCTAATTCCTCTTTCCTAGGTCGATCATGGACGGTTGAAGAATTACGAAACAAATCTTTCGAAGACCTACACGCGCTGTGGTGGAAGTGCTGTAAGGAACGGAATATCATTGCAACGCAAGCACATGAGCGGAAAAGGGTCGGGCGATTATATGGTGATGTGCAGGCGCAGCACAGGGAAAGAGCGGTATGTTATTTGCCTTGCATTGATATGCCAAATCCAGAAAGTAGTATTGATGCTGCCTGCAGGTCCAGCAAACACAAAGAGCAGTTAAGCACGCTCTTACAGAGAGGTACTATGCTTGGGAGGATGCCCGCCGCGCAGCTCTGAAAGACCCAGAGGTCAATCTTCAACCGTCAGACGGTGCTCCTGCCTATACTCCTAGCCCATATGATGTATGTCCTTCATTATTCCCTTCCTTGCACTTTTTGACCGCCAGCAGGAGACCTTGGAGGAATCCTACGAAGAGGAGTCAGAAGAGCAGCCTAGAGCAGCGGCGGCGGGGGCTTAGAACGTGGATCCGAGAGTTCAGCAGGCATAAGAATGTATTGTATAGCCGATATCATACGGAAAAGCTAGACATCGCTTGGGATCCAGTGTTCTTAGACATTGTTTTGGGCCAGCTTTTGTCCAAACCCGTGATGAGCGGCTACGGCGTGCGATGGCGATGAGAAGGACGAGGATTTACGCGAGGGTTTGTTTCGAAATCATCCTTTGGATTTCCCATTGAAAAAACGCTTGGGAATGTTTGGCCTCTTTCTAGAAGTTCGCCCTTGATCTTTCCACATAACAGTCGTTCAATTCTCGAAGTCGAGGTTGTTCGACTAGTAGATCAAGCTCCGCGCTTCTAACATACATAAGGTTTGGAGAATCTGAAGATATTGTGAAAAAATTTAAATTACTATTAAAATTCGAAGCTCTTGATGGCAGTAAAGTACGGGGGTAGTGCTCCAACGCATAAAGTCTTGCTACAGCAACAGCACTTGCAATTCTTTAGCTAAATCTATCAACTAAGCGGTATTATAGAGTGCATAGCGTCTAGAACAACAACAACAAAATTTTGATCATCTTAGATAGAGAAATGTGTGTGTTGGTGAAATCGACTTTTTGTGGTCGAAGGCGAATTTTTTGGAAAACGCCAAGCATGCGGAAGCGTTTTGACAGCGGGGAATACCGAAATGCTTGGCGTTGTGCGATGCATCCATGTTCTCGTGTCGAGTCCCAGTAATTATTATACCAGACGACCTTAGATTTCCAACACTTTGAACTAATCATAGTTCGCAACGGTTCTATCGAGCTGCGCATATTCTTCCCTGCGATCAGCACATTATTTCTTGAAACGTCATGGACGAGATTGCACCGGAATATGACGTGGTAGTTCTTGGGACCGGTAACTGCCCCTCCATTGTTGAAGGCCAGAATGACTGACTATATAGGCCTGACCGAGTGTGTCTTGTCTGGGTTAGCTCACACACATCTGCAAAATCGGGTCACCCCCGCTGACCCTCATCAGTGTGCTGAGTGTGAAAGGGAACAAGGTTCTCCATATCGACCGAAACGACCACTACGGGGGTGAGGCCGCGTCGGTCAACATAGAAACTGTACGTAAGATTGACTTTTGGTCAGAGGTCTAGATCTGAAATGCAAGACAGCTCTACAAGAAATATGGCAACTACAACAAGGGCGAGGAGCCTTGGAAGAAATTTGGTCGTGTCAATGACTGGAATATCGACTTGGTGCCAAAGCTACTCATGTCGAACGGCGAATTGACGAACATACTCGTCTCGACAGATGTCACAAGATATCTCGAGTTCAGGCAGATCGCAGGGAGCTATGTTCAGGTCGGGAGCGGTGCAAAGGCGACGGTCGCCAAAGTGCCGTCGGATGCTAGTGAAGCACTAAGATCGCCGCTTATGGGGCTGTTTGAGAAGAGAAGAGCCAAAAAGTTCTTGGAGTGGGTAGGAGCGTTCAAGGAGGACGATCCTGCGAGCTATGGAGGTAGCTACAAATCGAAGGCCCATGTCCGCCAATGTTGGGGCTGAAACAATACATAGGGTTCAAGCTCAATCAGTGCAGCATGAAAGAAGTCTACGACAAGTACGGCCTTGAAGCAACCACCCGGGACTTCATCGGTCATTCTATGGCTCTATATCAAACCGACGAGTACATCAATCAGAAAGGCGTAGCAAAAGAGACCGTACAGCGAATCAGATTATATGTCAATTCAATGGCACGGTACGGAAAGTCACCTTATATCTATCCCTTGTATGGTCTTGGCGAGCTGCCGCAAGGTTTTGCTCGTCTATCGGCGATATACGGTGGCACTTACATGCTTAACACCACTATTGATGAAATAATCTATGATGGCAACAAAGCAACAGGCATAAAAGCGACCATGAAAGAAAGAGGCGACGAGAGCGAGGGCATGAAGTTCTCAACCAAGACCAAGAAGATCATAGCTGATCCGTCCTACTTTCCCGGCAAAGTCCAGGTCACAGGACACTTGCTGAAGGCTATCTGCATTTTGACGCATCCAGTCCAATATACAGATAACAGTGACTCTGCTCAGCTCATCATTCCTCAGTCTCAAGTTGGCCGCAAGAACGGTAGGCAGGATCTTTGGATAATTACATGCATTTCTGACCGTATGTGTAGATATCTACATCGCCATTGTTTCATCCGCACACAACGTATGCCCGAAAGGATATTATATCGCCATTGTGTCAACCATTGCGGAAACATCGAGTAACCATCACCTCGAGCTACAGCCTGGATTTGAGAGACTGGGTAAGATCGAAGAGCGGTTCCTGGGGCCACCTATTCCTCTGTATGAGCCGCTGGAAAGTGGCAACAACGACAACATCTTCATCTCGAAGAGTTACGATGCAACGAGTCATTTTGAAACTACGACAGGTATGCAAACCTGTATTTAACGAAGAGATCCGGCGCTGACTCGAATGTAGATGATGTGAGGGACATGTACCAGAGAGCCGAGAAGGAGGAGCTGGTTGTGCAAGGTCTGCGGGAGGGCACCAATCTCGTCGCTGAAGAGTAACAGTACGTATCATGCTACGAGCTCATGATCTATGCACATACGAGGCTATTGTGGCGTTATGCAGTTGTTGCATTGGGAGCGTTCGGCGTGACCAGATTTGAATAGCATAGGGACATCCAAATTACCGAGAAATGCTACTGGTGATATCTTTCCAGTCTTACGAAACGAACAATCGGTATCTTGATGGCACTGGTTGGATCAGTCTATCCAATGCCTGGGATTAGGTGGCGTAAAGGCTGTGCGTGCATGGCGCTGGGGTGAATTGACCTTCGACGCTGGTTGCCCTACTTCATCTTACAACGTTAAGAGTTATCATCGGACTCTTGGATCGACCAGTGAATAGTCATTGCCAAATGGTTAATTCTACAAGTCGAGCTAATAGATACTTGAACGCTTTCCAGTCTTATTTGGAAGCCTATGAGCTTTCGACTCTGCCAATACCAAGAACATCCCTCCGCGGTGGTGTCTGGAGACAGCCATAGACGTTGTGAGCTGAACGACCTCTACTTACTCCCCAACCTTAGCTCAATTGCACAAGCTTGATATTATCAATGCTTTCCAACTCCTCCAGAGCTTGAGCTCACCGGGATCCTGTTCCAATGCCTCTCAGAATCTACTACTAATGCCGCAGTCGCAAAGTGAAGTGGTGGGACTGAGACCTTCAGAACAGCTCCCTATCGGGCTGTCCAGCTTTCAGATTCCTTGCGATTATCTCCACGCATGACCTGCATTACATTGCGTTCAAAGTCATTTTATCTCCTTTACTTGACTCTCATCGCATCCTCTTGCCTACTTAGCACTTCCATCCTGGTGTGAGAGGCAATCTTCCACCCGACCCTCGGAAGTAAGTGATAGTATTTCTCAGAAGCCTGCAGCGACTTTCTATACCAGGTGTGCTAACTTGGATTCTCAGATTCGAGCTCGTATCTTTCCATCTAGCTTTTGTTCAACTGAGTTCTCAGAGCACAATTTGGACTCGTGTAGCCACCGGGCCGGCTGACCCAGCTTCCAGTGCGAGAGAGCAAAGCAGCAGGTCAACGCAACCACGTGAACACTCTCTACCTACCACTTTTCCACAAGCATTCAAGTCCACGAGCGATCGAAGACCTCAATGCCATCAATCTGATTCCTTCACTACCTTGGCAACCTCTACTGGCCTTGATTGAGATGCTTGAGAGATGCCGGCGCCCTCAATATCCCTCGTCGAATTGTAATTCAACTACGGACGCTACATCATTCGTGCACGCTCCTCCGATTAGCAGGACAAGATGTCGGATATGGTCGGTGAAGACATGAGCGGGTACGATATTGTTATCACTGACCTCGTCCCAATACTGATCTCTGGCGCCAGATTGTTGTCGGGTCCAGGAGTCAATATTTTCGTAGGACCCAAGAGAAAGTGCTTCGTCGTTCACGCAACACTCCTCTGTCAATCGTGCGCATGTTTCAAGAGACGTTTGAGAGGCATCGAGCAGAACGAGGACGCCAATAAGGAACTTTACTTGCCAGACGACGACGCCGAAGTTTTTCAGCTCTTCCACACTTGGCTATACTCGCAGAAGCTCAAACCCATAGTGAAGAGATGCAAAGAGAATGGAAGTACTTTCGAAGACGATCATATCGGTAGTACAGAGCTCTACTTCAACCTGTACTATATGGCAGAAGCAAGAAATCTGCATAGCCTACAGAACTTGACGATGGACCGATTGCGCCAGTATTACGCAACGGAAAATAGGATATCCGGCTCCGAGCGTTGCGAGCAGGTGTATCAAAGAACCAAGCCTGGATCGCCTCTGAGGAGTCTAATGGTCCAGCAATTCCTCTCGATCTATACGGAGAAGAAGCAAACGAGCGAGACAGCGGCCAAAACGCTGTGTGCTCGGCTGCAAATGAAGAAGGGCGAGACCTTTATGGTAGACGTGTTCGAAGCTGTGCGGCGAAGATTTAGCAAGAGGGCCTGGCCCTTTCCCAACGATGAAAACGGCTGTGTTTTTCACTACCACGAAATTGGGCAGGTGTGTGGGGGCTCAAGGACTTAACGGGCGATAGCCATGTCTCGACGGAACATAGTTACTATTCAAGACCGACAGCTTCGTCTCTAAGGTAGTGGAGGATTTTCCTACAGTATTCGATCCCAAGACTGACGGTTTCGGCAGTCTTATATGGCGTTGTTGCGCGAGCAGATAATCTAGGCATCAGGGTGTTCATTACCAAGCCATGAGCGGGCCAAGTCTCCAACATAAAGCTGTGAAGGCACATGGGTGCTAATAGTAGCTAGGCAAGATACCCTAATCATCCGTCTCCGTGCCTGTAACAATGTGTGCATAAATCGAATCGACAAGCGCTGTTCACGCCGCTTTTTCTGGATCACACACCTTCGTGGCAGGTGCTGATGAACAGATCAAATTATTTGCCAATGAGAACTGAGATGCGGAACAGTTCGGCGTATACAAGACAATATGATTGGCAATCCGACCAATCCAGTCCCATAGGTCAAGCGTTATTGAGTACTTTGGCTTGCAGAGCGATATTTGATACTGAAATTCACTCCTTACGCGTGCAATGCTGAAGAACCAGCCTAAGTGGGCAATAGCAAAATTGGACCTGTAATGCCGGAGGCTCGGTTGAGGAGCGAATTCGTGAAAGCCCGCCGAAATGAGCAAAGAGTGTAAGGAAGTACTACTTCCTTTTCGGCCTATCCCGTACTAGGATTGTCTGCCGCCCATTCATCGTGTATGGTAAGCACATGGGTTCCCGGACTTCTATATGTGGCTGTTTGCGGCTAGCGCGACGCTAATGCAGCTGGACCCGTAAATATTGACCGCGCGTCATTCGACAGCGAGATCTAAGACCTTACACAAATGTTGTATAGCTTGGCGCATCATGAAGGTGATTGAGATCGTGATCGATGGATTCAAAAGCTATGCCGTTCGGACTGTCATCAGCGGCTGGGATGAGAGTTTCAACTCTATCACAGGTCTCAATGGCAGCGGGAAATCCAACATTCTGGACGCCATATGCTTCGTTTTGGGGATAACGAGCATGAGCACTGTGCGGGCGCAGAACATCCAGGTATGCTCTGTATGGATTCGGATGGGTTCCCGGTACTGAGCTACCTATAGGACCTCATCTACAAACGAGGACAGGCAGGTGTGACGAAGGCCAGCGTAACAATTTGTTTTGACAATCGCGACAAGAAGAAGTCACCCATAGGCTTCGAAGAGTATGCCCAGATATCAGTCACCAGGCAGATTGTTTTAGGTGGCACCAGTAAATATCTTATCAATGGCCACCGTGCGCAGCAACAAACCGTCCAAAACCTCTTTCAATCGGTTCAGCTCAACATCAATAACCCCAACTTCCTCATCATGCAGGGGCGGATCACCAAGGTCCTGAACATGAAGCCTGTGGAGATACTCGCAATGATCGAAGAAGCGGCTGGGACGAGGATGTTCGAGGACAGAAGGGATAAAGCCTTCAAAACGATGGCGAAGAAGGAGATGAAGGTGCAAGAGATTATCGAGCTGTTGAAAGACGAAATCGAGCCGAAGCTGGAGAAGCTGAGGACCGAGAAGAGGGCTTTTCTGGACTTCCAGCAAACTCAGAGTGATCTTGAGCGGTTGACTCGACTTGTGGTCGCCCACGACTACGTACGCAACAAGGAGAAGCTTAAGCAGTCTGTTGCCGACTTAGAAACTAAAAAGCGGAAGTCGGTGGAACTGAAAGAGTCAGCGACCAGGCTTAGCAATGAGATCGCACATCTGGAAGAAGACGTCAAGAAGGTGAAAGCCGCAAGGGAGAAGGAGCTTCGGAAAGGAGGGAAGTTCCAGGGTTTGGAAGAGGAAGTCAAGGCTCATTCGCATGAGACTGTGCGGCTAGCCACTGTCCGTGAGCTTAAGGAGGCAAGCGTGGGCGAGGAACAGAACAGGCGAACAGGAATCGAGATATCGGTCAATGAGCTCGAGTCGTTGGTGTCGGGGAAGAAAAGAGTCCATGAAAAGCTACAAATACAATACGATGCGGCTAAGGCTGACCTAGATAAACAAACCGCAGAAGTCGAGCAGAAGGAGGAATTACTACAGACACTGCAGACTGGGGTCGCATCCAAAGAAGGCCAAGAGAGCGGATACCAAGGCCAACTGCATGATGCTCGGAATCGTGTCAGCGCTGCGGCGACAGAGCAAGAGCAAGCCAAACTCAAGATTACCCATCTCGAAAAGCGGATTAGAGAGGACGAGCCCCGGGCAAAGAAAGCAAAGGAGCAAAATGCTGGCCTACTCAAAGATCTGGAGAACCTGCGAAGTCACGCGAAGAAGTTGGAGGCTGAGCTGGGGAAGCTTGGTTACGAGCCCGGCAAAGACGAGGGCATGCATGAGCAAGAAGCTTCTCTGCATAAGGAGATCAGAAGCCTCCAAGATAAAGCAGATTCTTTAAAGCGCAAAGTCACAAACATCGATTTCAGCTACAGTGACCCTACTCCGAATTTTGATCGATCAAGTGTCAAGGGACTAGTCGCCCAATTATTTACTTTAGACAAGTCCAAGACAGGAGCAGGGACAGCACTAGAAATTTGCGCTGGAGGACGGCTATATAACGTGGTTGTCGACTCCGCCGATACAGGATCTCAACTCTTGCGAGACGGGAAGTTGAAGAAGCGGGTGACGATCATTCCACTGAACAAGATATCTGCTTTCCGTGCAGCGGCAGACAAGATCGGTGCGGCTAGGACGCTTGCTCCAGGAAAGGTCGATCTTGCTTTGCACTTCATTGGCTACGAGGAGGAAGTCACCAAAGCCATGGAATATGTCTTCGGATCAACCTTGATTTGCGAGGATGCTGCAACAGCCAAGCTTGTGACATTCAATGACGCCGTTAGGATGAAAAGTGTCACTCTTGAAGGAGATGTCTACGACCCATCCGGAACTCTCTCAGGTGGAAGCTCACCAAATTCGAGCGGCGTCCTTGTGACGCTACAACAGTTGAACGAGATCACCAAGGAGCTTGCAATTCGGGACAATGCCTTGAACGAACTCCAGTCTTCTATGGCGAAGGAGAAGAAGATGCTTGACTCTGCACGAAAAACTAAACAGGAGCTCGATTTGAAAATGCATGAGGTCAAGCTGACGGAGGATCAAATCAACGGGAACTCATCGTCTTCTGTCTGCTCTGCCCATCTGTGCTCTTCAATTGGACAAAGGCTGATATCGAGTGTAGATCATTGAAGCAGTAGAGGAAATGAAGACCAACATTGATCAGCTGAAGAAGGACATCTCGGAGGCAAAGGTCCGCCACACGGAAGCCACAAAAGACATAAAAAGGATAGAAAGGGACATGAGCGACTTCCATGATAACAAGGACGATAAATTGGCCGAACTACAGTCGTCCGCAGAAAAGCTTAGAAGATTGCAGATCAAAAGTTCTGTAGCTGTGAAGACCTTGCAGAAAGAGTTGCAATCGGCGCGATTGGAATCAGAACAGGCCGCTGCTGATGTTGCCACCGCTCAGGAACAGCTCGCCGAGGTCGACGCATCCTTGAAAGCGCAAGGGTTCGAGCTTCAAGGCCTGCAAGAAGAGCAACGTCAAGCAAAGGTATATCCTCTAGGTGACCTAGATTGACTGCAGCTTTTTTGACAACCCTTCCAGAATGCGCATGACCAAGTCCAAGCTCGCCTCGCCGATGAACGCGCCAAACTTACCGGTTTTGATGAAGAACTCCGATCTCTCGAAGATACGTCCCGCTCGAAAGTATCTCGCATCACTGAAGAAGGTCTCGAGATGCAACAGCTTTCGCACGCCATCGAAAAGTCTCAGAAAGAACACACCGCCGCGTCGCAAACCCTGGCCCAGATGGAAAGCGAGCACGACTGGATCAGCGACGAAAAGGACTCGTTCGGTCGCGCCAACACACCCTATAATTTCCACGGTCAAAACATCGCCGAAAGCAAATCCTCGCTGAAGAACCTCACCGAGCGCTTTCAAGGCATGAAGAAGAAAATCAACCCCAAGGTCATGAACATGATCGACAGCGTGGAAAAGAAAGAAGCCTCGCTGAAGAACATGATGAAGACGGTGGTGCGCGACAAGCGGAAGATCGAAGAGACGATCGTCAGTCTTGACGAGTACAAGAAGGAAGCGTTGCACAAGACGTGGACGAAAGTCAATGGCGACTTCGGGCAGATCTTTGCAGACCTGTTGCCGGGCAGCTTCGCGAAGCTCGATCCGCCGGAGGGAAAGGCGATTAGTGACGGGTTAGAGGTCAAGGTTAGCTTGGGAAAGGTATGGAAACAGAGTCTTACCGAGCTGAGCGGTGGGCAACGGTATGTCCTCTCGCTTCGACCCATCGACACATCGTTCCGTTCGGCGATACTGATTAGTGGATGACAGGTCACTAATAGCCCTCTCCCTCATCCTCGCCCTCCTCCAATTCAAGCCCGCACCCATGTACATCCTCGACGAAGTCGACGCGGCCTTGGACCTCTCACATACGCAGAACATTGGCCGTCTGATCAAGACGCGGTTCAAGGGCAGTCAGTTCATCGTGGTGAGTCTGAAGGACGGCATGTTCCAGAACGCGAACCGCATCTTCCGGACCCGCTTCCAGGAGGGCACGAGTGTGGTGCAGAGTCTCACCGCTGCGGACTTGAAGTGATTTCGCTGGGAGACGGTCTGGTTGGGGATACGGCGTCCTGGGGCGGCTCTCGGCGGCAACTCTGGATGAGGAACGGGCGTGCTGCGGCCGCAGGCGTTTGAACTCTGGCAGATATCCTGATACGACGCATCGGGGTTTACGAAACGGAACTAGTGTACGTTGCTTCAGCCTTTCTGCTTCTGTATGATCATATCGACACATAACTACGTTCTTCCAATCCCCCGCAGTTCTGATTCCCCGTTTCAACTCTCTTTCCCATCCCCAACCTTGAACCGATACGCATCCTTCCGATCCAAATACACCACCCGATCCTCAAACCCCGCCTCCCTGACCGCCTTCTTAAAGTCCTCGAGCGGCGACAAGAACACATCGTAATCACTAACCCACCACCCATGTCAACCATCCATCCATCTCCCCTCCATCCAGAAAACACCCAACACGGCAAAAGAGAGCAAACAGGGAGGGAGCAACACTCACTCATAGTGTATCGGCACCGTGACATCCGGATCCATCAGCTTGATCAGCTGCACCCCCATAGCCGCATCCATGGTCACCATCAGCAGCGGGATGCTCGGCGACGGGATCGTCGTGCCGCCGAGGTGCACGAGCATGAGGTCGATGGCCTGCCCGCTGTAGCGGCGCGGGATCTCGGCGAGTTCGGGCACGAGGAGGGTGTCCCCGGAGATGTAGATGCTGTTGGGAAAAAGGGGGTATTAGGGGTGGGGGGGGTTTTGGGATGGGGAGGGGCGGATAGACGAACCGGTAGCCGCAGTGGAAGGAGGAGTCCGAGTCCGAGGACTTGTAGCCTAGTTCGAGCATCCAGCCGTTCGTGGGCGGGACCTGTTGTTGTTGTCAGTAGATTTCTTCTATCCTCCCTTGAATCTCTTTGCCTTTCCCTTCTACCGGCGGCTCCTTCCGCACATCCATTTCCTGGCGCCTCTAGAGCAAAAGCAGCAAGGATCGCACAGTTCAAAAGAAGCAGCCACCCACCGCATTGACCAAGTCATTCAACGTCCCCAGCACCCCAGGCGGGACATGCTTCCCCGGCATGCCGGTCACTTTCAGCGCGGGCCTCTTTCCTTCATCTCCGCCGGAGGACTTGATGTCAACGAACATGTCCTGGAAGAAGTCCAGGTCGTGGACGGCGGTGAAGGCTTCTTCGGGGCTTTTGGAGTCGGTGAGGTGGGTTTTGGCGTGGGGGGTGGTGATGATGGGGAGGTCGCGGCGGAGGGAGGCTTCGACTTTGTCGTCGAAGTGGTCGCTTGGGCGGGGGGTTAGTGGGTTGGAGGGGCTGGAAAGGGAAGGGGGAAGGAGAGGGAGGGAGAGGGGAGGGGCATTGAAAGAAGGAGGAAGGGGTTGAGAGCCAGAATTGCAGGGGAGAGAAACTGGAGGAGAACACCTATAGAACAGAGGAGGGGAAGAAACAAGGGAAGAGATTGAAATGGGAGAGATATAAGACAAAGGCACGTACGCATGGTAGTGCGAGAGACATATCAAGTCAATGCGCGGAAGATCATGAAGATCGACTGCTGGGTTCGTCTTTCTGGTTCCCGTAACCTTCAGAAGTCGTCAAGATTCGTGGGACAGATTGGGAGAAGGGGTCAATGGCCAACCCACCCCTGGACCCAAATGAACATGATCACCAGCATGCAAGAAATTCTGGATGGCTTTTTCATCAGGATCGTCTTCTTCAAAACAGGGGTTGACGTAGGGTTCACGTACTGGATCGGTCATCAATCTAACGCCCTCCCATTCTCTGGAGTGCTCCGTCAGCCTTTCAGCTAACTCGCATATCTCGTAGCCGACCCACAGAATCGTAGTCGCCGTTCCCACAAACAGCAAGCTTGCATTCTCACCACCGGCGTTCTTGGGATGGACTTGAGTCTCTTTGGCGTCCGGAAGCGAGCTGGGGAATTTGGCACCGGCAGGGAGATCTCGAGTCGGAGGTTGAGCTGTGGAGGGATCGATGGTCAGATGCTTGGGGGGACCAGCTTCTGTGCGTCCAACGTTGGCCATAGTATTTGTCGATGTGGATTCGGACAAACCGATGTTCGAGTTGACTTCCTATCTTGTGCTCGAGCATTGCACTCGGAATGATTAGGCTGTCTGTCATCAATCATCATGACGACAGCGGGACGACATTGATTGGACCTTCAACTGTTGCCCACCTCGACAGAAGGAAATACATGAAGTGATGCGGCCTATATTGCCCCTCTCCAGCGCACACTTTACTTGGGCGATGCATCCCACATGCGTTGAATTGTGGTGACCTTGATTGAATGGTCGAAGATGCTCCTCCGGTGAGGGAAAGAGTATCATCCCATCTGGACGAAGAATCATATACCAAATGCTTCACTATAGAGTACTATGTTACAAGAGATAACCTCCCAGAAGACTCGCTAGGCAGCATGAGGACCGATTATAGAGCTGAGCAAGTTCGCGCTCAGAATGCTGTGCAAATGCCCAGCCATATTTCCAATGCATCGTTCATGTCATGTCAATTTCCGTGACTGTCGTTATTTTCGAGACTTTGCTCGTCTGCTCCTCCGCGAGGAGTACCGTCCCGTCTATATTTGTTGTCGCCTCTCAAATTCTCATGCTCGCCAACGCCATTCAATAAGTCCATGTCCGCTAGCCCAGAGTCCACGTGTGAAAATTGACGCCCAAAGCCTGGTACAACTGCTGGAGGATGACCATTGAAGGTCTGATAGGGAAAGGAGTCCCTCTGCACAATGTAAGGGGTGCCGCCAATTTCGAGTTCACCCCACCGATGCTCTCCACTTGGTGAGACGGGAACAATCTGTGGCTCGTAGCTTTCGCTGTGTCCAGGTGACGCAGGCCGGGACCGGTTGTAGAAAGATAGATGTGAGATGTTCGAAGGCGGCCGGCGACCTCTACCAATATCCATATACGAGCCTGGGCCATCGAAGGGTATGTCGATCGAACCGGGTCGGCTAGACTGAACATAGTGGCCGTGTGGCAACTCCCCATCTCTGATGCTATAACCATCTAAGTCATACCCTTCAAGACTTGGTGCCCCCAGATCTGCTTCCAACTCGTCCAAGTTGCCCGCCGGGCTCTCGTGCCGTGGGTCCAAGGGTTCGAGATTCCCACTGTCCAGCAGTGGAAACATCGACAGCAGGTCTCTTGCGGCCCATCGCCGCTTGGGATCTATACTAAGACAACGAGCTGTCAAGTCGCAGAAATACGGAGGAAGATCATCCCGTACCGCATGCAAGGTCAGATCCCGTGGATGTCGTTCCGGCTCGTCTTCTTCCTTGGCAAGTCCCCACAGCACCATGCCAAGCTGGAAAAGATCGGACTTTACTCCAATATACATTGAGATCCTCAGACCACTTTCGATGAGCTTTGAGATTTCTGGTGGCTCCCAGCCCACGGGACACCCTCGCCGGTTGATATCAATGATCTTGGCGTCGTCGTACTCATCGATGACAATGTTAGAAAGCGTGAAGTCTCCCTGTACGAAGCCAGCTTCATGTATTTCGGAAAGGCCTTGCGTTATCTGTTTTGCCCATTTTTCTCTTCTCGTCCAAGACAAATGTCCCTTGTTGTCATATAACATATCTACGAGCGCCCCTTGTTCCGCGAAGCCGATCAGGAGGCCCTTGACCAAAGACTCCTCCTCGTCAACGACCAACCCTTTGAACTGTACTACGCTTGTCGAACCTTTCAGCTCGGTCAGTGCGTTAATCTCGTAAAGGAACTCATCGACGCTGTCCGGCCCCGGTATTTCCTTCTTGATCCACATCTCGTTCTGGACCTGGACCTTGTAGACAAAACCAGACATATGAGCCTCGAACTTCAATTCGCTCTCCTTGAAACGTTTGCCTGCGATGTGCTGTACCGCACTGACCGCAGGATAGGGGATGATTTCATTGACATCTTCCGTGACATGAACATGGAGCCTCTCATCCCTGGTCTCGAGCTTCAGGTTAGTGACAGTATCGTAGAATTGGATGTCAGGCAATGACATGCGAATGGACTCGTAGATACGTGCACTTTTGTCTCGTTGAAAGTGTAAAGCCTGAAGGTCATTCTCTAAAGACTCTACTGGTGCATCTCGATAGTCGCATGAGATGGTTACCCGTCTCCATCGATGTGGTGTTTCTGCGTAGGTGAGGAAGAACTTTTCACGCGGTGAGTGATCGCGAAAGTGCATGCTCAGGTTCAGGATCCATTTCTTCTCCAATTCTTCTTTGATGTCTTCATCCATATCTTGATCACCCGAGGCTTCGGAAGGCGCTGGCTCATCGACGTTGGCGTTGTGGTCTGAGGGTGGGGGAGGAGGGGGAGAAGGTGGAGGTGGATGCTGGTGAATGTCGGTATCGTGGAGTGATAAGTCTGGACAAGTGTCTCGCCTCCCGACGGAAGGGTAGCCATCGTTGAGCTCCAGCACTGCTGGGGCAGAATGTTTGGGTATGGCGATTGGTGGAGAGGCAGGTCGAGCACTCAGCGCTCGGCGGCGTTCAACCGATACGGCCCTACGCTCGACAACCGATGGCTCAACCGGTGTAAGCCTCTCCCTTCGCTCGGAATTTTGACGTCGAAAGGTGCCCGGTCGCGGCAAACCTGGTACGACCTTCCGTGACAAACGGCGGCCCAACCCGGGTTTGGGTGTCTGCGATTGTAGCTTTAGATCCGGGTTGGGACATCGCACTTGCTCCTCACGCCCCAGCCAGTTTTTGATGCTGAAGCGGTGCCACATGCGGAGCCTTTGCTCGATTTTTGCCGATTCGACGGACAGCGGCGGGCTGGTCATGGAGGCCATCGCAATAGCCATGGAAATTTGATTTGGATCATACAACGCAAACGAAACTTATTGTCGTCCGTCCCGGAGGAGTATGTGAAGGCGGAGGTGGAGGTGGAGGTGAAGGTGGAGGTGAAGGTGGAGCTGTGGAGGTAGGGTAAAAATGAGGTCAAGTAGCTGGGAGGTCATTAAAGTAAGGCTACAGTACATTGAAGGCCTCAGAGTTGTATATGATCAATTCGCAGCTTGGGGAGAAGGACGGAGATAGTTTACAGATGCCATTCGTTGCCCCGAGGTGGCACAGAGGGGAAGCAAGACGGCCAACAGGCGTTGAAAAAGGTAGGTGAGGCTTTTTGGTGCCCGAGTTTAGGCCCATCGAGTAGCGGCCCCTGGTGGCCCCCTTAGCCACCTCGACTCAGCCAATTTCTCCTTAAACCCCAAACGCAAGTCCCAGGCCGATTGGTTTGTTTGGTTTGGTACGAGGCCGTAGCTCTCTCACTACTCCTGTGGTCAGTTCTGGTCACTAAAAGCCACTCCACCATTGAACCAGCGCCATTAGGAATCGAACCTAATCAGACTAATAGACCAGAACTGACCACAACTCCTGCTCCGGGCTCCAAGCCTCCATCACCACTACATCAACGCGCGCCAGTCAACTCTGCAAGATCCTGCTCCCATCGGTTGGTGGAGAATGCGCGCCGATCTCAGTATTGTCAAGGAATCTCACATCGCTGATTTTCCCATGCGAGCGGGACCGTGCGTTCAATGGCAGTGTTTGCGCACGAGGACTGGTAATGACAATCCATCCTTATTGCTCGTACCCGGGTTCCTCTGGACGCGCTCGCTTTCGGCTGAGTCCTCTGGCTCCGGTAAGCTCTGCTGGATGCTAGCGGTCCGATCCCTCCTTCTTTACTCGTCTGGCAAGATGATATCATGGCCGACATTCTCAGAACGGTTGCTTGCATTCCCATACTTGGTCTGCTTTTCCTCATTTGGTGGCATGGCTGCAAGATGTCGGGATTGGGCGTGGAAGGTGGTGTGAGGCTTCCAATCAGTATTCGGTTGCTGGTGCATGCATTTCGCTACTTTACGTTAGTCTGTCGTTATGTCGTTCACTTTCTTCCCACTGACGTGGCACCGTTGACACTGCGGGTATTCTGCTGCGCCTCTGCTTCCATTCGTGCATCCTCTTCGCCGTCGAACGCGGCTTTGCCTAATGACAGAAGCCGGTCGCAAACTAAAGGAACAGCGGTCACCCTTGCCATGCCATGTGCTGTCCTGACTTGGACGGCCCGTGCTTAGTATGCATAAGCACGTTGTTGCTGGAGATCGTCAAGAAACGTTCCATAGTGCCAGAATAGCGATAACGGTTCGATAGGCTGCACCAGCAGTCGAAAACATTGAGCTTTGTGTGCTTTAACATGCAGAAGGCCTGGAACCAACGGTGCGATTCGACACATTTGCGGGGCAGACTGGCCGTTACTCGAGAATCCCATTCGTCTTTGAAACATCTCATTGGGCCGTCCTACATGACGCTGTACGGTCCCCTCTGGCACGCTATGACACTGATTCTCGTCCGAGTACAGTCAGTCGACGACCAGTAGGTCTGGACATCGCTCTCATCCTTCGTCTGGCTTGGGGTCGGTCAGTCCTGGCGCGTATGCGACGTCAGCTTGTTGCATGGCACGTTCATTTATTTTGTAGGTCCTCGTGACTCGGATTTCTTTGATTGTGATGGGCAATCGATATATACATCTTGTGTATCTACATGAAGGTCTCTCCCAGCCAGCGCACTATCTAGATCTCTTCGTGCCTTTACATATGTCCGATGCGCCATAGCGGAGATTTTCTTCAGCCCTTCGATACCTTGGCTTGTGGTTCCAGATCACTACCCAACGCAAATGGGTGCCACCAAACGCCTTAATAATGCCGCTTGTTGAATCCCTGACCATGCAGACATTGTCGCCTTTAATTAACTGTGATGCTGCGAATCTATTGGTGTATGAAATCGTTCATTCCTCATCGTGCGACTCGGCATTGTCCTTGGCTGGCTTTGCCAACTGTGTTTTCCACAAGTCATTTGCTCGATCATAGTCGATATCTGGGAATACGAGATCGAAAACGTCGGAGTACCAACTGGCCGCGTGGCCATCAATTCCTTCTTTGATATTCTAATCATCGTAATCAGCCGCCACAGTCTGCGGTCAAGGACGTGGATCGCTTACTTCAGGCAGCTCGAGCCAGTCGGACATGTTGTCTGACGGAAAGATGATCGTCTTGGCGCCAGCTCGTCGCGCTGCAACGGTTTTTTCCCGGAGGCCTCCAATGCGTAAGACTTTACCGGTCACTGTCAGCTCGCCGGTCATTGCAACTGTGGGGTCCAGTGGCATGTCCAACGCCAACGACAGCAGTGATGTAGCCATCGTGATGCCTGCAGAAGGACCTGCTATATGTTAGCTGCTGCGGCGCTGATTTTCCTACAGGCTCTGTAGAAACTTACCATCCTTCTTGACAGCGCCCTCTGGACAGTGCAGATGCAATTTGGCTTTGTCGAAGAACTTGTTCGCAGGGAACATGCGAGCCATGACTGACTTTGCGAATGAGTACGCGATGACGGTTGATTCCTTCATCACATTCTTTAGGTTCCCTGTTCTCTCAAGCCCGGGCCGTGATGAGTAACCGAGAGCGGACTCGAGGATTGACTCCACATACAGAGCCGCACCGCCCATGCTGGTCCAGGCAAGGCCCATTGCGACTCCCGGCGGTGTCGTTTCGTAAAGACGGTCAGACGTAAAGACTGGAGGCCCGACATAGTCCTTGAGATTGTCCTTGCCAATTGCCACGTGTACATTGTCAGGAACCTTCAAGCTCTTGCGTGGCTCTGTGGTGGTTTCTTTCTCAATGGACCCTGGCGTCTCTTTTACATCGCTTTCGTCCTTCATCGACTCTTTCATGGCAGCTTTGCCTTCATCCGTTAAAGCCTTGTCCTCCGAGAAGACATCCTCACCAACATCGCGAATGATGTTCAATGCTGACTTGCGATAGACCTTCTCTATCTGCTTCTTCAAGTTGCGGACGCCGCTTTCACGACAATAAGACTTAATGAGCTCCTCTATAGCTCCTTTATCAAGGGCGACGTCAACTTCCTTGAGTCCACTTAGCTCTTTGGCTGCTGGGGCAAGGTATCTTTCCGCAATGGCCATCTTCTCATCCGCTACATAGCCCGATAACTCGATCATTTCCATCCTGTCGAGTAAAGGTCGTGGGATGGTGTCGGTCATGTTAGCAGTACATACGAATAGTACTTTAGACAGATCAACAGGCACGTCCATGTAGTGATCGAGAAAGGAGTTGTTTTGCTCGGGGTCCAATAGCTCGAGAAGGGCAGACGAAGGGTCACCCTGATGGCCTCGGCCGATCTTGTCGACCTCATCGATGAGGATTAGTGGATTCTCCGTCTGGCATTTTTTCAGCGCTTGGATGATGCGACCTGGAAGAGCGCCGACGTATGTTCGTCGATGACCCTTGATCTCAGCGACATCTGTCAAACCCCCGACACTGAATCTGTAATATTGTCGATTGAGTGCCCGCGCGATGGACTTCCCAATGCTGGTTTTTCCCACGCCAGGTGGTCCCACAAAACAGAGTATCTTTCCTTCAACGGTCCCGCGCAGCTTTCCAACAGCAATGAATTCAAGTATGCGATCCTTGACATCTTTCAAACCATGGTGATCCTCATCCAACACGGTCATTGCGTTTTTGATACCGAAATTTTCTGCGCTTTGCTGACCCCAGGGTATCTGCGTAAGCCAGTCGAGGTAATTTCGAGTGACATTGAACTCTGACGCTGCAGGCTCAAGATGAGCTAACTTGTTGAGTTCTTCATCAAAGACTTTCTTCACCGCCTCCGGCATTGCAAGCTTGTTGGCCTTCTCTCGAAACTTCTCGACCATCTTGTCTTTACCATCTGATTCGATGCCCAATTCTCGGCGTATACCCTTCATTTGTTCCATAAGCCAGTATTCCCTTTGTCGTTTTTGGATCTTGCTCTCAACATCCTTAGAGATCTTATTTTGTAATTGCGCGTTCATGAGCTCTTTCTTTAAGACCATCAATGCCTTGGACAACCGTTCTTCCACGTTCATGGTCTCCAAAACCTCTTGAAGTTCCCGGACTTCACCGGCTGAAACTGCAGCAGCGAAGTCAGCCAATTTTCCAGGCTCATCCAGAATATTGCCAGCAGACTGGCTCATTGAGAACGTAGAAATCTGGTCCCGGAATAGATGGTTGAGTTGTGCCACTTCCTTGAAAACATTCACAAGTTCACTTGTGACGGCCTTGATTACAGGGCTTTTCTTGTCGTGCTGTTCCTCGACCAGATTATCAACGTTTACCAGACTGACGGCGAAGTCCCGTAGGAACGAGGTGGGCTCGTATGCTTGTATTTGCGTAGACTGCGGTGCCGCATTTGGTTCTTCGAAGCTTGCAACAACGTCTCCAGTTTTGTCCGGACTGTCATCCTTGCCACTTTCTTTATTTGCGGGATCATCTACCGGACGAAATTCTGCCACTAGCGGGGCAGGAGAACCTTCCGCAGCATCTGTGTGGATTCTAGGCGGTATCAAATTGGACATTCGTATTCTGCGATGCGGGTAAAGAACCGCCGTAAGACTCTTTTCTTCCCCATTAACGGGGAACGCACTGGTGACTTGTGCGAAGACTCCGACATCATGTACATCATCCATGCTTTCTATGACATCCTTGTCCGAGTTCTCATCTTTGAACAAAAAGGCACCAACGTAGGGCTGGCCCCGTCGTATCATCTCCTGAATAGCTGACGATACGTTCGGGTCTCGAATAGTGATCGCCTTGTAGAAGCCTGGAAATAATGGGCGCTTTGCAATAGGTATGGCCATAAGTTGAGGGTAGACATCAGGAACGCTGGGTTTTTGTATCGCCTTTTCTGTAGAGACCCTGCGTCCACTTTTTCGGCCACCGTCGCTACCTCCCGACCCAGATTCACTGCCGCTGCTACCACCCTTTAAGTTACTCCCGCTGCCAGGAGCTGTAGAGCCGGAAGTAGGTGCATCCGATCCCTTTTTTGCTTCGACAACCTCACTGACAGCGCTTCCTTCCAACGCCGAAGGGTCTTGCCTCTCGGCCTTAGCCTTGGTCTCGTTCGGAGGCGGTATTGGCTCCGGGACATCATCAGGGGGCGATTCTTTCCGCCTGGGAATCGAGGTGCTAATGAAGCGGTATCGCTGGGACTTTGGGGACGGAAATTTAGAGGAATACTGCGGCGTACGGAGGACTGAGATCTGAGCGCAACAGGTGGTAACATGAAGGCTCCGTGATCGTGCGACGAAAAGGTTATTCGGAGGCTTTCGGCGAACTCTGCGGAGAGCACTCCTCCATGGTAGGGTTTGGCTACAGACCATGCTCTGAAAACGTTTTTGGACGGAAACGAGTGGAATGAAAAAAATCAAGAGGCTTGCATGACAGCAGACATGGTCGGATAATATAAAACCACAATTCTTTCATCAAAGAGCGGTATGACTGTCAAGGTTTGGCTTGTGGCAATTCGAATATCGAGATGCTGGATCATTATCAATCGATGCGCATCATAGTTCTCCCGTATACACTAAGGACACTAGCGGTCTGCTTCCCAGTGGTGCCGGTCAGGCATCCGCAACAGTACATGTAGTAAACTCCGGGAAGTCCGTAAAAATTCGAACTCAGCTACGCACGCTGTAAGGCGTTTGGTATCCATGGACAGCAGCGAAAGCGGAAGGGATTGGGAGATCTCTGCGTGCGACCCAGATCCTATGGCCGTAGACCACCATTGGTCAATACAACCGGTGAGGAATGGACATTTGAATCGTCGGACGACTCGGTGCATGATTGAGAGGTTTATGCCAGCATATGGACCCATTAGCTGACTTGGAAGAGAATATCAACCTTCCGGAGTATTGAAGCTCGGCGATGCATGCCATAGTGAGAAAACTACCATGCTCTGGGCTTACATACTCGTTAAGTGGTGGTTCGCGATGCTAACGGCGCGTCCACGAAATGTCACCCATTCCCAGCACCTAAAGGCAAAATCCATCTCGTATTGCGTGTGGTATCAAACTAGATGTGGAGCCCTACTTCGTTCTGGTGTACCTTGTTGTAGCTGTTGTAGCGCCCTTCCGAACGGATCGCCCCTTCTCTGTTCTACCTTTACTATCTCAACCGCAGCTGAACAGTGCGGACGTGTGCCTATTGAATGCTCGGAGCTAGGCAAGCTTTCCTTTACTTCTGTTCCCAACTCCTTAGATCCCTCAGTGCAGCGTGTCTTATCTGCTAGGTTTCTCTCCTATTCTTCTTCTATCATGAGCTCTCGCGATAGCTCCTATTTTCCAAGCGCCAGGAGCAAACCCACACCGGAGGTTGAACCAGCCTTCTTTCGTGCTTGGTCCTTACGCCCATCAAGAAGCTCGAACCGGTCATCGGACACTGCGCATTCCATTGAGGTCTCTCCACGAACAAGCCCTGCACCAACCTCGTCAGTGGGTACTGTATTAAAGGCACAGCGACGTGCAAAAAGGCCAGAGCATCAGAGATTACGATCCGCGCCAGCGGCGGGGAGATTATCCGACTCAGGCAAAAAAACGCCCACTGCTCCACTGAGTCCAGGCCTTGGAGGCACACACGCAAAGGAGTCAACGTTGGGGAGCCAAATGTCCGTAGGATCGTTGCGCTCAGAATCGACTGTGTTGCCGGCATCGCCTAACACTTCGCCTTTGCAGAGACTTGTCCATTTGTCTGGTCACTGCATCACCCCGTCTACCGCTGGAGAGCCAAAACCGAATCACAAGGCTAGGAAAGGCTTCAATTGGAAGCTTGAGGCATCCGGGCACTGGATCGAATTCAAGGTTGGACGCAAATCGCAGGCTGCTGCACCTCACAAGGCACCGGAAGGAACTCCACTTGAAATCCTTTCAAGGCCTATGTCCGCTTCTGCTCCTCCGGCATCTTTTAAAGTGGTAGCGTTGCCGGAGCACCATGGGAATCAGCACGGCACTGGTCCTGGACTGGGAACAAAGAAGGCCTTGGCTGGCATAGTCCAATCGTCTACCAGATCTCCTCCAGTAAGCCCTGGAAGGTATAGTGTATTGACCCGCTGGAACAAGCGTCGTTTGAGCGTGAAGCATGGGCCAGAGGCTCACCATCCGTCTAAGCCAGTTCAGACAAGAAGTCTGACCGGACACCTTTTACAGCGAGCCTCCAGCGTCCTCAAAGATCTGAAGGAAAAGCAAAGGTCGCCAACAAGTTCCGCGAGTAGCACTCTCTCGATTGCTGCTAGCTACACCCGGAATGCGCATCTCTCGTCACTTTATGGAGGACACTCAAACACCAGCTCCATCCGCAATGTGCACGTTGGAAAGGCACCGCTGGGGACGCCTGTAACTCCTGGTTCAGATATAATGTACCTAGGCTCCGATTCGAAGCAGTATTTCCGAGTAGAAATCTCCGAGCCTGGTGCTCCCACCTACCTACCCTCCGAAGCGCGCAGAATCGGGACGCCTCCATTGCCAGGCAAGGATGGCCGGCACAGGGGTTTCTTCTTCGATTATAACGCACCGGACGACGAAGGCAGCACACCGAATTCAGAAAGGAAGGAAGGTGGTTCTCCTCGTTCGCACCTAAAGATGAAAGACGCTTCGGACGTTGACTGGTACAGAGCCAAAATGGAAGCCGACGAGGCACGAGATGCAACGACGAACTTTGAGCTCAACGTGCCCGATCATTTGCCTGGTAGCCCACTGTGTCCGAAACATCCAAAACACAAGTCTGGGGGAAAGGGTATCTGTGTCTACCACGGAAGGAATCGTAATCCTGGAGATGACCGTTGAGATTAGTCAAAGGATGACAGCTATTACTACTACCATGAGCAGCAAAGTTGTTCGTGCTCTTGCGCGACAATGGAACCTGCGCCAAAACCTTGTGAGCCATGTAGCTTCCTCTCACATGCAGTTCCTATTCACATATGAACCATGTTCCGAGATGAAAGAAAACTTGCTCGGAAATCTGGGGCTGTGGAAGCACCTGCCGTGACCTAAAACACAAAGGTGACATAAGCTGTAGCCTGGTCTCGCAACTTCGGAACTCCTGAGATTTCTCCAACTTTATGATCGTGACTCACTACATAGACTGAATACAAAGACTGAAGTACTTCTTCTATTATCTAATTTTCCATCGTCACGACTGGATGCGACACGTTCACTCTCTGTCTTACTTCTCCTTATCTTCACTTCTACTACCGGCCACCGCTCCTTCACCTCCTTTTGTCTTTCACTTACTATCCAAACCAGCCCCGCAGTAATTGTATGTTATTCGACTACTTGAATGACCAAAATTGCCGCACCGAGAAGCCATGTCATCCGCCACTGCGCACACCCCAATAGATATCCACATCCCCAAGTCGCTCGCTCACCTGACCGTTCCCCTTTCGACTTACCTTCAGAAGAACTCCCTATTCACCAATCTAGCCGTCGGAGCCTGCATCTTCGCGCGCACTGCAGCCCATCAGTCAAGTCCAAGCCAACTTCGTCTATTGTTAGTTCAACGTGCCGCGACTGAGCGGGGCTTTCCAAATCTCTGGGAGATCCCGGGTGGTTCTGCGGAGGAAGGCGATCCTACCATTCTCCATTCAGTCGCACGAGAAGTCTTCGAGGAAACGGGGTTAAGGCTTACTCGGTTTGTGCGTGGTGTTGGAGACGGAATACAGTTCACTACCGGAAGGCAAAATAAATGGATGAAGTTGACTTTCGAGATCGAGGTGCAGGAGGGACTCTCTGGTGCCGTGGAGGGAACAGCTGGAGGTCAGTGGATGTCTGATGCGGCTTCCCTCTTGACGCAAGTCTGGCTGACGAGGGTCTAGGGGTTGGACTGGTCAAATTAGACCCGGCAGAGCATCAGGCGTTCAAGTGGGTAACGGAGGATGAGCTGAAGCAATGGGGCCCGGGCAAGATTATGACAGAAGAACAGAGGCACATGATGCTGCTGGCGTTCGAGGCTCACCGAATTCTGAACTGATGTTGGACCGCAATTATGTCTGCGAGATACAGGACGGGTTCATCATGGCTCCTTCAAAGTCATGAGATAGATAAGAAATTCGAGCTGGAAGTTACTTCTTAAGACTTGATTTTACGGCTACTGGCGATGTTAATCTGATCCTGGTGATTTCCCAGGCATAGACGGAGTCTTCTCCCTAGTCGTGGCGGATAGTATTTGTCTTACTAATAACTCTCTTCTAGCCCTTGTAGATTACGATATGCCCCTAAAGGATATCAGGTGCTGCAAAGGCGCAGAGTCAAAGCAACAGAATGTTGTTTCGGAGGAGAGCCTCCACTGTCGCGGTGTCATTGTAGATCAACGAATCGGTGGTTCGGCGATGGGGGCGCTCCTAGTGTTGATTGATCGTGAACTAATGAAACTCCATACGGACATGACAAGCCCCAAGGTAGTAGTATCATGGTCTCAAGACATTCGAGGAACAATGGACTCGGCAAGTCGGCTGAGCGTTGATTCATCAAGTCGTGGAAACATCAGGGACCAGAGTCCAGACCCAGGCGAGCCAGGGTCCTTGGCTGCAGGAGACTAGGGTTGGTCAACGAATCCTTCCAGGCTTCGACTCTTTTAGCCCATCGTGCATCAGGTTGGCAACGCCTCACTAGCGAGCTGCCTGCTGCCATGCTCGTTCCAGATTAGACCCTCTTCCCAAGCGTCGTCTGTCTTGCAGGCGAGGGGGTCTGTGCTGCACTTGTCTTGCGCCTGTTCCCCACAGCCAAATACCGAGCGGCAGAACTAAAGATCAGCTAAATCCCAGGCCCAATAGACGCGCTCGAGTCAAAGGTCGTCGGCGACCTCTTCTTGCGACGATATGCCCCGGCGCCGTATGGCAAAGTCGCTTCCTTCACCAGATCCAAATCTACCAGTATCATATCCTCGACCCTTTCCAGCAAGGCGTCTCTTCCGCCACCCCCTCGACGTCAAAGCTCCTCCTACAATTCGCCGGCTTCATTCTTCGCTTGCGTTGGGACCGAAACAGACCCATCAAACGCCTTTGCCTTCTTTCTGTGCACCTCCAATATCCAATACCGCTTCGAACTAGGACCGCTCTCCCCGTTCCGAATCGGCTCGCCCCTCAGGTTTGACACCTTTGAGCACCTAGCCAACATTCATTCACCCATGCTACTTGATACCGGTTTCGCTTCACAGCCCACCGTCAGGAACGCATGAGAACCCAGGGGCTATACGCGCTGCGTAAAGCCTGTGCGCGAGCGTCGGAGCTTTGACTCGCGTGGGCATCCGCGTGTACTGTGAAAATCGTTTCTGCTTCAACTTTTGAAGAATATATTCTGAGAGCCTTTCGCCACCTGTTCAATATTACCAGCTCAAGGCCATAGCACTGGGGTATCGATCGGATCATAGATTCAAGGATGGGATCGCAGAGTATAACGACGGCATCCGTGGAACTGGGAAAAGGTGAAGTGCCCTACAAGAGTCCGCCGTCGTCTCTGTCAGATCAGTCCCAACACGATGGCGAGAATTTTCGGGGTCGAAGGCAAGAACGAGAGCGTAGTCTAACTGCAAGAGCGGAGGACGAGAGTGGGGAAGACAAAGAAGGTGGCACGGAGGCTTCGAACGGAAAAACTAGGAAGCGTAAACGAAGCAGGAAGGGTTTGGAAAAAAACTTTCCATGTCCGCAGCAGGGATGCGGAAAAAGCTATTCGAGAGCCGAGCATCTCTATCGACATCAACTGAACCGTAAGCCACCGATGCCGTAGTGCATTATACTCAGGGTACTAAATGGGAAGCAGATACTCCGAAGAAAATTTACACGTGCGACTTTCCCAATTGTAATCGCCAATTCGTTCGGCAGGATCTTTGTACGAGGCACCGTGAAAGACACACTGCTCGGGGCTCACATTTACAACGGAAAGAACCTTATCATCAAGAGCTGGAGGGCCAACCAGTGCTTTCTTCCCCAGCGGCAGTCTACCACGATTCGTTCAATACTTCCTTTCGGTCCTTGGCCGACATCAACGGCGGAAGCCTAGGACGAGTCAGTCAAGCAATTCCCCCAAACTTTACATCTCCAGTGGGACTATCACCGACCATAGGTCGAGCTTTAGAACCGCAGCATCCGCGACCTCACAGCAGCACACCCCTCAGGGCCCACTTAAGATCGCCGTCGTCCTATACGAGCCCACCAGGTTCAGGGTACGCATCTGTTGCAACGCTCAACAGGTCGAACAGTGAGAACAGTTACTACTCAAACTCCACGTACAGAGGTTACGATCCTACTACTGCCAGAAGTGTGCCTGCGTCGACGTATATTAAGTCGGAGAGCTACGACAACAGAGTTCAGCCAACAACGACTTCCGACCTACACGCATCGCAACCAAAATCTGCGACGTTGACCGGTTCACGAGGTTGGAGTACCTCCTTACCCACTTCTTACAACACCTCAGACCCCCATAATTACAACGCCCAATATCAGGTGCAGAATGGTGGGAACACGAGCTCGTACATGTCAACTCAAAGCCATTCTACACATTTGTCGACTTTACCTCCGCCCCCTTTCGCTAATGGACCTCTCAACCCCTCTTACCCATCACACGGCCTGTCCACAGGATCTACAAATTCAATTGCCATGGATCCTACAGCAAATATGGCCGTTCCAGGCCTCTATAACCTTGACTCGAACACGAACGGTGTTCCGTATTCGGGATCGGCGTACGGTAGCGAAAACCAAAGTCGCTCCCCGTACGCTATGGCAGAAGACTTTGCCGCGTGGCTTTTCAGCGATTCCAATGTTTTCAACACTGCATCGCCTGGGGACTTCCAATCCGGGTCAATGTCTTTCGGTCCACCGAACTTTATGGAAGATCCGAGTGCAATGCCTGGCATCCAGTATGGTGATGAGGAAACTCCGTTGAACGCTCAATACGTCCATGCACTGCCCCCGGAGCATCCCATGGCGGTGAACAGTATTCTAGATTCTGGACAGGCTCCCACGATCCTATCAGAAGAGAAATGGCAACAATTGTACGAGCTCATAGACCTGCGCTTCAACGAGACCGACCATGCCCCAGTCCGAAAGCAGAAAGAATCCTTATTAGAGGGCGACCGTAACGAAGAGAGCCATGTCCTGAGCCTCCGAATGATGAAGACCTACATTGACTCTTACTGGTACCACTTCCATCCACAGATGCCCATCCTGCATAAGCCCACGTTCTCAGCAGACAAGACACCAAACCTTCTGTTGGTGGCTGTGATTGCTATCGGGGCGTCATGTCTGGACAAGGTACACGGTCATCGGGTTACCCAACAAGGAGCGGAGCTGTCGAACTTCTTGGCCTGGCACCTTCGGTGGAAGATATTCGAAGAGAGAGACTTCACGCCTCCTGCCAAACTCTGGGTCTTCCAGGCCCTTCTTCTACTGGAGACGTACGAGAAGATGTACTCTACCCGCATATTGCACGAGCGTGCACACGTCTTCCATGGTACGACCTTGACTCTGATACGGCGGGGCAGCTCACTTATTGGACGATCACCGCTCGATTCACCCCCTCTGACCAAGGAAGAGATTTTTAGTCAGAATGCGAATGGTGAACATCAAGAATCCGCGGGTGCTACCCCTGATCAGTGGTGGAATCACTGGGTCACAAACGAAGCGACAAGGAGAACCGCTTTCGCTGCTTTCATCATCGACTCTCTTCACGCAACCATGTTCGGGCATAACATTACCATGGTTGCTCATGAGATGAAATTGCAACTACCGTGCGACGAGTCGCTGTGGTCCGCTACCAGTGCTGCAGATGTCAGTCGATTTGAGGCGAATCTAGTAGCTGGCGGGATCAAGCCAATCACTTTCTTCGATGGACTGAAGAGTACCTTGGATGGCAAACCTGTGAGCACCAACTCCTTCGGACGTACTGCATTGATGGCCGGGCTACTCAACGTAACTTGGCACTTGAATCAAAGAGATGTACAGAATCGTACTTTGGGAGCCTCACAAGTCCTGGGGGGTCGGGGAAGGTGGCGGGGCACAATGACCAGAGCCTTCGACTTCTGGAAAGACGATTTCGAGCGATTTGGCGCCAAAGGCACAGGCTCAACATCTGCCTTCCACCAGGTCGCAGGCCGTCCCGACGAAGAGAACATCTTCGAAAGCAAGACCGTACTTCATCATCTCGCACACATGGCCATGCATGTGGATGTTGTGAGCTGTCAGATATTTGCGAATGCGAAGCGGCTCCTTGGCCGCACCACACTGCAATCAGACTTCGCCAAGGCACAGACAAGGATCCGAGAGCACTGGGCGCCCAAAGCCAGTGCTCGAGACGCAACATTCTATTCCCTCAAGTTTCTTCAAAAGGTACTCCTTCCAGACACAGTCCGCTATCAACAAGGGTCGACCGACGCGGGCGACTTCTCCAGCTACTCGGCCAGAGAGGATTTTCTGTTGAATCGACCATGGGTGCTATACTTTGCAACACTGATCGTCTGGTCCTATGGCTATGCTCTGGATGGTGCAATCAAATCACCACCGGACATGAGCACGGTTGACCAGCAAGTGTACGACATGCAGCGATTTCTTACCACAGTGGGGGCAATCAAGGCCCCCGACGACCTTGCCAACTTGCGAGACCGTAATGCTTGTATGGGCATGCTCTACGTTTTGAGGGACATGTTTAACAAGACCCGATGGGAGCTACTCCACGAAGCCGCCAGCCTGCTTTCCAACTGTATCGAGATGCTGAAGGGATCTTCGTAAGGAAGTTGAAAAGTATTGATCTATGTCATAGGTCACATGGCGGATGTTATGACTGGCCTCGAGCATTTTTCATGATACCCAGGGCGTATTGTGGTTGAGCGCTATTTCCGGTACCTCAAGCTTGGGGGTTTCAAAAAGCAGCGAATGATGCAGCACTGGCTCTTATAGAGATGGAACGTCGTCAAATTGTCAATGAAGCTATGGATTCACGGACCAAGATGTTGTCGAGGAAAGCAGTAGGGTCGCTGTGAGTTCGCAAGCAAAGTCTTCTCGTAGATGCACCTGCCCGTTCCTGAACATGGCGGCTTGTCACCTACCCGGATGGCCGTCTTGAATTAATGTTGTCGAAACGGTAAGCATGCTTGCTTGACATGTGTAGCATAACGTTGGAGAGTACCTTGACTGGCCTGTAGACGGGAAATCAAACAACATGTGTGGAGCCAATCAGGAGTGAGCTGATGACCGAAGCCGATATCGGAGTATTGCAACCTGAGCCGAGGATCCAATTCAACCTCCAAATCTTCTCGGCTGTGTACTTGCACATTCTTATTTTTCCTTTCACTTCCGAAGGGATATTCTTGTGCATAGTTTGGGAATGCCTTCGGCTACTAAGAAGCCTCAGACATTGTACGACAAGGTCTTTCAAGACCATATCGTCGACGAACGCAACGATGGAACTATACTATTGTACATTGGTAGGATCTAGCTCGCAATCCGAGCTTCTGATTTTTGGCCTTACTCGGGTTTACCTTAGACCGTCATCTCGTTCACGAAGTAACATCACCTGTACGCAGTCTCTATGCTGTCACCTACTATGTCCTGACTGGATCCTCAGCAAGCTTTCGAAGGCCTACGCAATGCGGGGCGAAAGGTTCGGAGACCCGACTGTACCCTCGCTACCACAGACCACGTACGTAGTGCCGCCCAAGATATCCTCGCCATCTAGCTCACGTGTGGCAGAACGTACCAACGACGCCCCGCAAGAACTTCAAGAATGTGGGGCAGTTTGTGGAGGAGGCCGACTCACGAATACAATGCCTTACGCTTGAAGACAACGTCAAAGCTTTCGGATTGACTTATTTCGGCCTGGGGGACAAGCGACAAGGGATCGTGCATATCATTGGACCAGAACAGGGTTTCACTCTTCCTGGAACAACAGTGGTATGCGGTGATAGCCATACTTCAACCCATGGCGCCTTCGGCTCTCTGGCTTTCGGTATTGGGACGAGTGAGGTGGAGCACGTGCTCGCAACACAGACTCTGATCACAAAAAGGAGCAAGAACAAGAAAATCCAGGTCGACGGAGTTCTTCCGCCAGGCGTTAGCAGCAAGGATATCATACTGCATGTGATAGGCATCATCGGAACAGCGGGTGGAACCGGCGCAGTCATCGAATACTGTGGATCAGCCATCAGAGCCTTGAGCATGGAGGCCCGGATGTCTATATGCAACATGTCGATCGAGGCCGGTGCGAGGGCCGGCATGATTGCACCTGATGAGACGACTTTCAAGTACTTGGAAGGGAAGCCTCTAGCACCCAAGGTGGGAAGCGCCGAGTGGAAAAAAGCCGTTGACTACTGGGTCAGCCTCAAGTCCGATGACGGTGCGACCTACGAGGAAGAGGTTTACATCAACGCTAAAGATATTGCCCCAACAGTGTCTTGGGGAACCTCACCGCAAGATGTTGTATCTATTACTGGCGTGGTGCCGGACCCTAAAGACTCACCCTCAGAGGCGAAGAAGGATAGTGCAATTCGCGCTTTAGAGTACATGGGCCTGGAGCCCGGTACCAGAATGACGGATATTGAGCTGGACAAAGTCTTCATCGGATCCTGCACCAATGCTAGAATAGAGGATCTCCGCGCCGCTGCCAAGATTATTGATGGGAAAAAGATCGCGCCCAATATCAAACGTGCCATGGTGGTGCCGGGCTCCGGTCTTGTCAAGAAGCAGGCAGAGTCTGAGGGTCTCGACAAAATCTTCGAAGCAGCTGGTTTTGAATGGCGCGAAGCAGGCTGCTCCATGTGCTTAGGTATGAATCCTGATATACTATCACCTAAGGAGCGATGTGCAAGTACCAGCAACCGCAACTTTGAAGGTCGTCAGGGCGCTGGGGGAAGGACTCATTTAATGTCGCCGGTGATGGCGGCAGCAGCAGCCATCGTTGGCAAGCTAGCCGATGTTCGTAAGGTGGTGGGCGAAACCGCAACACCTGCGAAGGCATCACCCAAAGTTGACGTTGATCCGGAAACGTCTCAAATAGATAGTGACGATGACATCGAGCGCTTGTTGGATCTACCCGAGGACCAGGATGAGACCAGTACCGACGCTCCCAAATCATCAGCCGGCCTACCAAAATTTGGAAAACTGAAAGGAATAGCCGCACCAATGGAACGCTCGAACGTTGACACCGACGCGATTATTCCCAAGCAATTTCTTAAGACCATCAAGCGTACTGGTTTGGGCTCCGCCCTTTTCTACTCTCTTCGATATAACGAGGATGGTTCCGAAAAGCCTGAATTTGTACTGAACAAAGAACCTTATCGCCATTCCAAAATTCTTGTAGTGACGGGCCCGAACTTTGGTTGTGGGAGTTCACGAGAGCACGCACCGTGGGCATTGCTTGACTTCGGCATTACCTGCATTATCGCCCCATCTTATGCCGACATATTCTTCAACAACACGTTCAAAAATGGCATGCTCCCTCTTACGATCGAGGACCAAACCATGTTAGAGATGATCGCCGACGAGGCTAGAGCTGGCCGGGAGGTAGAGGTTGACCTAGTCAATCAGCAGATCAACAATGCTTCAGGCCAAAAGCTCGCAAATTTTGAGGTGGAGGGATTTAGAAAACATTGTCTTGTCAACGGACTAGATGACATTGGCCTGACCATGCAGATGGAGGGCAAAATCGGGAAGTTCGAACACGCGAGGAGTATTGATACGCCGTGGCTCGACGGAAGTGGGTACTTGAAGAGAAACCGGGATGGGCCTGTTAAAGTCGAAGCGGCCCCAGTACCGAAGACAAATAGGGGAGAACCAGTTGATGAACCTCTGGAGTGGTAAATTAGACGATTGTATACGCGCCTGGCTAGTAAAGCCTTCCAATGTCCGTCCCCATCCTCGGCGGCTACCGCTCTCTGAGGTTCCAAACACTGCCTTCAGTCAACCTCTTCATAAGGAGCTCAGGACCGTTTTACTCTAGGCTCTCAGCTTCGGACCGTGGAGTGAAGCCCATTTATCTTACGATACACACTTACAGTGACGACACGAAAGTACTGAATCACGAGGGTTGATGAATCATTGGCTGGGGCTAAGAATTGCGAACTCGCTGGATGTGGATCGGCTACAGTGTCAGTTGTAGAAGTTGAATGCGTAAGAGTCCCATTCTATGACACATCCGTTCATGACATCTCTCTCTTGCTCTTCAAATGATTGAAAGTATCACATGTTTTATACATACCCGCCACTTTCTGTTCTTAAAGGCGGCTGGTAGCTGGTAAGACAACTTCTGCCTCACTTTATAGGACTTACACTACCAACATCTGCGGCCAAAGAGGCGGAGCACCCGTTATATTCCTGTCTATTAGCGCTTGTAGCATTTGAAATCCCCTTTCGTGTTTACGGTCGAGTTGACGGGTGATTGCAATTATGCAGATGTATCGTGATGCGCGCTGACTTTTTGTGGGCTGCCACACTAGCTTCAAACTTGAAGAGTAGGCCACTTGAGCGCCTAGGACGCTTGCTCTCATTTGGCGTTTTTAACATCGGTTCCATTGTTCGCCTCTTCAAGAGAACTGATGGAGGGCCACGACAGAAAGCGATCAGGGGCGTGTATACATTTACCCCGGATCTGGGGTAAGCATTGCCGATGCTAGCGCAAGAAGGTCTGAACGGCGTCTCTACGCGCAGGTATCAATTATGAGGATCTGGGACACAACCTACGGTTGTTCGTTCCACTGGACGGCGCTAATCTTCACTGCAGGAACGACAATCCAATCCTCTAGTTGCGGTCCTTGAAGTTTCACCTTACACAACATTCTCGTCGGCAGTCGTCAACTGACTCTATCCGGCTACCTTCTCACAGGCGCAGTCCACCTCCAGACAGGCGCACGGTCGTTCGTCGCAGTCACACGGCTTTGCACCGAAGAAGATTTAGTAGCGTCCGCTGTACCCCAGACCAGCTATGGCCGCCCAGCGCCTCCAACCACCGTTAGCAAAGAACCGCCAACAGTCTCCTCTACCTCTGCGACGGCAACGCCTCAGCGGCTGTGGGGATGAGGACTTTTCCTTTGTCCTTGCCAATCGGCACGTACTGAGGCCCGAATTGGGGATGGACGATGCTTATATTTACGGGTCTCTTCCCTCCGCGGAACTTCGAACGATACATTCATTAAATATCAAGTAATATCTTTACGTAAATATACGCCCTTAACATCGATCCGGCTTAGGTGTACATGACTTTCTGGAACGACTCGATATCTAATCTCTACGACACCATGGAGGACCGCAAAGGGAGCAACACTAGTTCCAACAAGGAAGGCTTCAACCCGACCTTCCCCTCGCTACAGAACGTATCGGAAGACTCCGGCCGCCCAAACTACATCGACTCCGTCCCGTACCAAATCAACGGCGACCACTCTAGTGAGGAGGCTCTGCGGAAGATCCGAACCGCAAATACGGTCGCCATCAGCCCGGAGCTCTTCGAGAAGCTCTACCTTAGCCCGCAAAGCAAAGTCAAGGGCGATCTCCGATCCACGTTCGCGAACCCAACGCCTATCGGCCTCCTTGGCTTCGTCCTCAGCCTGAGCCCGTTGGCATGCGAATTGATGGGATGGCGAGGCGCAGGTGAAGCCGGCATCGCGGGCGTAGGCTCTTACTACTTCATCGTAAGCTCCACCACCCCATCTCCGAACCCCGACCCAAGAATGCTGACCCCATTCGACAACAGGGCGGCATGCTCATGACCCTCGGCGGCCTCCTCGAGTTCTTCCTCGGCAACACCTTCTCCTTCGTCGTCTTCTGCTCCTTCGGCGGCTTCTGGTTCACTCTCGGCGCGACCCTCACCCCCTCCTTCAACGCCTACGGCGCCTACGCCGCTCACCCCACTACCACCGACCCCTCGGCCGGCCTCACCTCCGCGGGCTTCCACGCCAGCTATGCCTTCTTCCTGCTCTTCATGGGCCTTCTGTCGCTCATGTACCTTGTCTGCGCCCTGCGCACGAATCTCATCTTCGTGACGATCTTCCTCGGGCTGTTCCTGACCTTTGTGCTGCTCGCGGGCAGCTATTGGACGTTGGCGCTGGGGATGACGGGCACGAGCGCGAGGCTGCAGGTTGCGGCGGGGGCGTGGGGGCTGATTGCTACGTTGGCGGGGTGGTGAGTTTTCCTTTCTTTCCTTTTGGGTTTTTTGTGATGGAGGACTCGGTGGAGAGTGGCTGGCTGATTATGGGTTGATGCAGGTGGATCTTCTTCGCGCAGATGCTCGTGAGCGTGGATTTCCCGATCGAGATGCCGGTGGGGGATATCAGCCATGTCATCCGCGGGGCGAGTGAACGGAAGAAAGTGAAGGAGCAGTTCTCTGCTTGAACGGCATTCACAATGTTGGAAGCAAGATGGGATGGCATTGGACGGGGATTGGGGATGTCTTATGGAGGTGTTACGGTGGGGCTCCCTCGGTAGCTTCGGAGAAAGCTCTCTAGAAGGGCGCAGGAAGGAGTGCCCGTCTTCCAAGCTGGTTCATAGAGCAGGAAGGCAGGCAAGGAAGGGGTGTGTGATACCAGTACAAAAGCATCTTTCAACCTAGCATAATCCTGTACATCTACCACCGGTACCATGTTCCTCATATCCCTTTACCCTTCACATCCCTCTACCCTTCAAACCCGACTCCTGTCCATCACCAGCTCACAGCGGCTCGAGGCCCCGATCGACATTGAGAGGAGCATCAAGATAGATCGTGGGCAATCTGCCCGCTGCCGTAGTTCGCAGTAGAGCCAGCCTTGTAGCGCGCATAGCGTGAAACGGGCGCGTAAGCGGCTGCAGGCCATGCATCGAGAAGCGCATCGGATCGGCATTGTCTGTGCGGCTTGCCCCGAGGGCTGAAACGGTGGCTGGATGTTGTGACGAAATGAAGGGTTTCAGCTGTGGCGATTCTCGAGTAGGATACTTGGTGGTGGTGTGGTGATGCTATTGAGGTGTGCTTTGATCCAAGGGTAGGCAGGTTGAGGTGTGTAAAGGGGCAGAGAGCCACAAGATGCAACGAGCCACAGACAGATGCGAACCCGAGGCCGGTTGATTGCTCAAATGTTCCTTTAGGTGGATATGCACAGAGAACTACTCGTTCAAACAACGCGTCAAACGCCAGAACTTCGATGCCCAACCTGCATCTTCATGCATGTTACCCATGATCATTCCAAACCGTTTCAACCCTCAACCTATGCCCTGTACGCCAGCTTCCCCATCATCTCCAAGCATTAAGCCCCGCCCACGGATCGTTCTGCGCCTGCGCCTGCGCCTGGCTAGGAGGCGGCACAGTGCCACTCGCCTGCCTCGGCGGTTGCTGATGGTACGCATACCCTCCGGGACCTGACGGGTACGCTGCACCGGGGATGGCGAAATTCATGGGCTGGGAGCCGGGCGGAGGACCTGGTGGGGGTGGGGGAGGGACGTAGCCTTGGGGGAGGTACTGCTGGCCCTGCGGTGGGTATTGCTGATGCTGGGGTTGAGTCGAGTAGTAGGCGGGCATCTGATGGGGGGGAGGGGAGATGGGTGTTTGGTAGGGGTAGGCCATCGGGTTGTATGGGTCGCCTTGTGGGTTGGTATTTGGACCGCCGTAGGGAGAGGGGTTGCGTTGGGGTTCTGGAGGGTGGGTTTCGAGAGGGTGGTGGTATTGTGGGTAGGTTTGATAGGTGCCTGGCGGGGGTGATTTTATGCTTGGTAATGAGGGTGGTTTTGAGTAGTCGGGTATTGGATGAGATGGTGATTTGGCGGAAGGATATAAGTCATTGTACTGGGAAGGGCGAGAAAGGGGCGCTGGACGAGATGAGGAGGCTCTTGGTGGGGACGACAGCGGAGGATCCTTTACAGACATACGCTCCATGAGGTCACGTAGTCGGTCTCTTTCGCGATCTGCTTGACCCCCGGCGGCGCTTGCCTTATCCCGTTCGATCTGGCTTAAGAGCTGAGCACCTTCGGATCTCCGATTACTTAGGAAAGTCTCGACGTTCTTCTCGAGGCTCTCCACCGTGTCCTTCATTTCAGAGTAGAAGCTTTGAGCCCTCATCAGACCATCGATGAGGTCGTTGAAAGCTTGGAAGATCTTCCTGTATCTTATCAAGACCATGGTGCGCTGCCGGTTATAGCTTTCGTATCTGCTCTGTTCGGATCGGACTCGTTTGTCCTGAAGTAGGGTACCGTAGGTTTTCGTGAGTTCCTTCATGAGTGCGGATTGCTTGTGGGTTGCCTGCAGTAACCGGTTCTGATGCGGTCTAAACTTCTCGAGTTCTGCTTGGAAAAGCTGGTTCTCGTGATTCGCTATCGATTTCTTGTTGAGTATTAAGACATTCGATATGTCGTCGTTGTGGACCTGTCCAACCATCAGCACAATTGTCAACAACGCCGCGATTTCAGTTCGACTCACCTTTTCCTTGAGGTCTTTCAATACCTGCGTCCTGTCCCGCTTGATCAGGTTAAGCTTCTTCAACAGGTCTTCTACTTTCGCTATTTGTTCGGCAACCGTAGTCCCGTCTTCATCGTAATCTTCGTCTAACAGACTGCCTTGTCCGTTGGGCGACATTGGACTGCCGACACCATTCATGCCCTTGCCACGATTCGCCCCCGCCTTCGACATTGCTCTTTGATATAGAACATCGGCCTCGTCGGTCTCACCAGCAGATCGCATCTCATCAAAGTCGGATTCGTACTGCCTTGACGTACTCAGAAGTTGATTGTCGCTCCCACTAGCTTCATCGATCGTGCTGCGGTAGTTTCTGAGGTCACCACGAAGTGTCGATGTGAGCCTAGAGCTTGGTTGTTGCGTCCAGTCTGAGCCGTATTTTGACCGCATTTTCTCGCAAACACTCTCTTCCATGTCTAGCTGCTTACTACACCTGGCCAGAGTACTCAGGATCTCATTCTTTTCAGACTGTAGATGCTCAAAGGCCCCGCCGAAAGGCTCATGACCGGCCAATTCCTCACACCAGCCTCTGAATTCCTCGTCGACGGTATTTGTCTGGTCCATACCGCCTTTGAGCACGTTCAAGCTGCTGGGAAGCTTCAAATAGTCAAGACTTGCTGCCATTTCGCCGTTCGCCGTTTCAACAGCTTCTGCCTCCGCCCGCACAAGCTTGGCCTTTTCTTCATCGTATAAGCTCGCGGACTCGGTGACCGACATTGGTACGATCTTTTGAAAAATGTCTGGACCGATGATTCTCTGGATATCCTGACCTTGATAAAGCTCGCTTACCGGTATTGCTTTCGCTGCGGGGAGTTTGGGTATGACACTCAAGCCGGCTTCAGCAGGGACACTTTGATGATAAATGAAATCATTGTCCTTGTTGAACGAGACCAGCTTCTCCTGTACATTCGCAAGATGCCGCTTAGTCGCCTCACTGAGGCTCGAGCCGGTTTCCGAGCTCAGATTGGAATCAGGTGATACTGACGAAGGAAAGGCGTTCGCAATTCGAACCGCATCTTTACCTTCGGTCTCTGCGAGCTGCAACCTTGCAATTGCTGTACCATGTGAATTTGCATCGTTGTCTGCCAAAGCCTGATAATATTGGGCCATCGAAGATATGTAGTTGGCTTTGATCTGAACGACCTGCATCCATAACTTATCAAATACTCCCCGAGCGACATTCTCTTGAACGCCTTCTGCCGCTTGAGCATACAAATACGCAGCTTGGCTCGCGAGCTTTGCAAGCAAGCCAACCTTTTTATGATCCGCAATCTGTTTCTCCAGAAAGACCTCCTGCCCTTGTGCCAGCATGATGGATATTAGCGTCTTGACAGTATCCCTGCTTAAGTCCGTGGAGGGCGCATGTAAAAAATTCTCGTTGATGTAGGTGAACATGCCGGCAGAAGCTTGGAAGGAATGGTACGCTGTCTTCAATCCTGTGTCGTCGAATCGATTTTGGTGCGCTGCATGGCATGAAAGGACGGCGGAGATGTTGAATATTATGGAAGCCTTCTCGTACGCTAGAGAATATTGCGAGGTATCCTTGTGCGTAAAAGCATCAAGCCTGTCAGTACAAGATCAGTAACGCTTGTGCCTTCTCAAGTACAGATCTTTAGCACACCATGTAAAAGATATCTTTATATGATTTTCATCCACAGGGAATCTGAGATCCAGCAGCTCGAGCTGACCGTAGTATCGATACAATAGATCTCTTCCCGCAGCACTGTCTTTACCTGCGCCCCTCATATCCTGGCGCAACCTGTTGAGGGTGTTGCACTCCTCCGCATACTTCTCTGGGTCATCGCCGTACGTCTGCCTGATGTAGGCTTTCAGTGGTTGCACCCAATCGATCTCGTTGGTTTGCTTCAGCGGAGCTGATATCATCGGTGGCTGCAACATCGTGGCTGCTGATCCGTTTTCGCGGTCTTCGTGAAGAGCTTCAGTCCGAGTAGGAGTTTATAGGTCTTGGATGTGTTGGCATCTCAGGTTGGGCTTCGCTGGCAGGCTGTCGCCTGATCACTCGAGTCGTATATTGTGATCATCTCCGCAAATATAGCTACTGTTCGTCTTACGCTGGAACAGCCTGGGACCCGGCAGAAGACGACGGTAAGGGCAATAGCAGTGTCAAGTGTTGGTGTCTAAAAAGGGAATCTACCGCTCAATCAATATCCAATCCAGGTCTAAGCTTTCGACTAGCAACCCTAAGCGCCGTGATGCTGCAGAAAATGCAAGTCATCACAAGATTTCCCACGTGGTCTTCGTCATGTACTGCGCAGATTCGAAAGAGCGTTACTGGTTTACTGCTGATCGGATTTCATCTTTCGACTCGAGGACTTGTCCGAATTTCTTTCCCTGGACCCTGTGCGTTGGCATTCCCTCTGCTCGTAGAGACGTGAAAGAGTGCATCACATGATGCCAGGCCTGCCGATAACAGTACTGGCCAACCACTAACCTTAAACTACACTCCTGTGCTTATTGGTAGGGAGACAGAAAGCAGATGAGGCTTATGATGATTGAAGAGCACACAGCCCAACATGCATATATGAACATCTTAGGAAAAAGAGGCTAGTCGACATCGACCTGATGTTTTCTATCGCTAACGGCAATTCTCGTCCTAACATTGCAGCATGGGTATCTTTCCTCACCCAGTAATTTACAGGTCCTCAGTATCTCCTCCTCTCCCTCTCTCCAGAATGCAGCGGCTGACTCAAACGATGTCCAATCGGAATACCCGGCAGACTGACTCTCTTCAGTGGACTGCCTGGTCTCTTCTCAGGACTTACGCTCCGTTCCCTGAAATTGGTGGACTGAGCTTTCCTAAGCGGCGAATTGGTATGAGAATAAACCCCTAGGGTACCACCGTCACCTGCTTCCGGACCTGCAGATGCTCTGATATGCGGTTGTCTTATCGCAGTTCGTGGTCGAATGGGTGAAGAGGCATCGCGTAGATGCGCTGGCGTCTGGTAAGCACGAGCCACACTTTTTGATGGACCTTGTGAAGGGGTCGACCGTTGCTTATAGCCTTCCGGATCAACGTGCTTGACGTAGTTGGGGTTTGGCCGGGTGTAGAAGCCTCTGTTGACTATTACTCTCGGACTGTACGTCTCGACTGTATCGGAGACGTCTTCATACGTTGGTAAGTCGTCTGTGGATGTCGAAGTACTGGAATATTGTGTTGCAACATCCCGCATCAGCGGTCGGGTTCGTGGATGAACAAACTTCGTATCATACTCGTTTAGGACCTCCTTATGTATTACAGATGTATCCTTTGACTGCTGCGAAAAATTCAACTGCAAGGCCAACAGCTGGGCTGACAAGAGTGCCGCCAATATGATGGTCGTTACAACTGTTGTACTAGGTCTCGGATCTGCTAGCGAGGTGGGTAGGAAGAGCCAGTATACTAGGATGTGTCCAGGGCTGAATAAACAAAACATCCTAAGGGACAAGGGTGTGGGATCCCAGACCGCGAGCTCCCACACGTCCCTTGTAGCATCTGGATGCGCCCTGGATTCTGCGGAGTTTGCCGCAAGCATAGAGGCTAAAAAGCGGAGCGGAGAGGAGGATACTGGAGACGAGTCAACCCGGACGCGTTGAGCGGATGGGGTACTTGGTGCTGCATCAACCGAGGCCTCAAAGAGCCTGTAGTGACGCCGGCGGTAGAAGGCGTAGGCCGCGTTCAAGAAGGAAAGTAGTGACAGCAAATGGACAAGGAAAGCTGCCTATAGCTCGTTACTTCAGATTCATTAACCACTTTGCAAGTACGAGAACCATACGTACCAACCAAGCCAGCCAGCCTGTATATCCTTCAGCTTCGCCAAAAATGTCGTCACCCCGTTGTGTGCTTGGGCCACTGTTTGCTCTGGCTACAAGGAAAACGAAGTTGAGGCCAAGGCCTATTGGCGTAGCCCAATATTTCTGCCACTGATCCCAGTCCCCCGAATCGAGCTCTTCTGAGAGCCATAGCACGAAGTCCAAGGGATTGAGGTACGCTTGGATCCTCTCGCCAAGAGGTCGGCGACGGACGAGCCGTGGCATAATGAAGCGTTATGCGGGAAAAGTTCGGCTCGGAGGCTGCGCGCTTGGGGGCATGGCTAGGAGCCAAGTGAGGTGGTATGGAGCAGGCAACTCGACCCAAGTTCACTTCAGTAAATGTGTTGGCAAACTTTGACAAGCTGTTCGCGGCGATAATACCCAAGCGGGTAATCTTCGGGTGTTCCTGCAGGTTTTTAGGTTCTAGACAGGGATCAACATACGAGTGGCATGCGGAGTACCTACTAGGCCTTACAGAGCTCGAACATTCTCTGGTGATAGTAACGTTTGACACACCACTTCTGTGCGGCAGTAGAAAGACAGTCACTTGCAGCAATGGCAGCGCCTCCATCGGCGTACAAAGATCGACAGTTCCTCGCGGTCATCGGTGATGAGGTCCGCAGACAAACTTGGTATGGCCGCTTCATCAGCTAAAGTGGATTAGGACTCAGTAACAGGCGTGTTGCTTGCTGGCATCGGCGTAAGCTATCCTCAAAAATGCTGTTCGAGGATTCGAGTAGCCGCTTTAATCTTCGCTTTCAGCACGTAACCCAACCTCCCGATGCGCAGAAGAACTTCCTTGTCGTTGATGCCAAAACCGAGACTTCCACAATCGAGCAGGCCTTCGATAGATATACACGTGATAGAAAGGACATAGGCATACTGCTCATCAACCAACATGTACAGGCACTCCCACGCATGACCGCAATCGGCATTGCCATGACTGATCGTTCAACCTAGATTGCGGAGAGAATACGACATCGAGTGGACGCGTATACAGATGCCTTTCCCGCAGTGCTCGAGATACCTAGCAAAGACCACCCATACGATCCCGAGAAGGATAGTGTATTACGAAGGGTCAGAAGGTTGTTCGGCGAGTGATGAGATGAAGAGGATTTTGTTGCGAGTTGTTCTCTGGTAGTTTGTACAGCCACAATGTATCACTAGCCACGCATTGGACCTCGAGGTCTTCGATATCGATGAGGTCATGAATCTCTAAGATCACAAGGGGGGTCGAACGTTTTAAGTGGTACGTCCAAAAGAGCACCTTGAGCGAGCTTAAAATGGTGGGCTGGTCAAGACATCAATACATTTATTTGCACTCGTGTGAGACTTGACCGCTAGAGCTTGATGGACCTTGCGATTACCATAGTCTCCAGCACCTGCAGGAATGCATCTATCTGGCACGGAAGCAGTGCCAGACATTGTAATGGTGCGACTTTACCAGTAAGGGTTGGTTTGAGACCCGTTGAATTAACAAGGAAAGAATGGTACTCCGGTGGGCCATATATTCCGGACATGAAGACTCAACCAGTCAAACGTGGTCAGTCACAAACACCTGAGGGATCCTTTTGATATGTTTCAATGGAATATTGCCCCATGGCGCCTACTCCTCAGTCAATCGGCCACCTTCGCGTGATCGGGTATGTTCAGCATGCTTCGTAGCCGCTATGCTATGGATCGCTCAAAAATGTACTTCCGCCTGCAAGCAGGTGACCTTCTCGTTGCCTTTGGTGTACACGTCCGCGAGCACAGTGTACTTTCCCTGAAACCGTATTAGTGAAGCCCACAAACAACGGCGCTTTCCTTTCCGTACCGGAGGTATCTCCTTAGGTAGTTCGACGTCCTTCGTGACCGTTTTGAAGCCCTCTAGCGGGCATGGTTCGTCGATATTCTTCATTTGTTCACATAAGTCCGTTCTTTGGTTGATGATTCGGATTAAGCCGTACTTGACAGACAGGTTGATGTAGGCGCCATCTTCGACCTTGTGCGTAAAGTTGCCTTTTGCTTCGATACTAAGCACCTTCCCCCTGTTCGGGCATCAGCATGCATCTAGAGTCTCCAAGAGGAGTGGTAAGCTGACGCTGACGGTGGATTTGGTGTCAGATCGACGTTCGAGATCTTCAGGCTGTAATCCTTATTGTTCTGGCAGAAGATTAAGGGATTTTCACCGGGTACCGGGTGGTCATCGCCAAGGACCTTTTGTTCATTACCAAAGAACGAGAGAGATTTGGAGGCGGCAAAGGAGGAGAGAAACAGTGGTAAGAGGGTGGTGGTAAACTTCATGATGAAGCTGGCTGATGTTTGAGGAAGCGAGAAATCGCAATGTGGTACCGTAAATAAGATGTGATGTACAGAAGGACGACGAAGTCAAGTACAATTACTACTGGAATATGGCAGCAGTACTAAACTAACGTTGTTCTCAAGCTGCATGAATGACGGAAGATTGCCAGAGGCTCAGAGGCATTCCAACTTCCAAGGCTGCGCCTTTCATAAAAAGCTTGGCGCTAGCCTCTCGCGGAAAACCACGCATCACATGAGGTGCCTCGGTGCTTGACGATAAGGAGCAAGGCCAGACGAGGACCTTTCCCCTGTCCCACTCAACTCGCGAGCTTCACTTTTATCATTCAGAGACTGACACTCCATTGTTCGTCAATCGAGAAATACACTTGGGAGCAACTCCAGCTTGTCTACTTTACAACGTTGGACCGAGCGAGATGTCGAGCTTAAGCACCAATCTGTTGTGGCGCAATGCAGGGGCTCGCACGGCACAAAGTCGAAGACGCAGCTTGCTCAGGTCTCGACACAACAGTGGCCTCGCAACAAGCACGAATGCAATTACGACTGTGTTTTGATGGACTTACCTTCCACGGTCAGCTTCAACCGTCCGCCTGGAATCCTTTGGACGGGCATTATTACCCATGCCTTATCTTAACGGGCAGGCAAAGAGGGGTTCGAGGGGCTGCATAAAATTATGTGCCGACTGTGCCTTGATTGGTCACGGTGTGTAGCGCGGCTTCCAAGGCCGTCGCTCCTCGACGCTCTCGAAACTCTGTACGATTTTCCTTCCTCATCCTCACCCTCCGCTGCCGACCAACTCGACCAACGGCCCTGACACCCACCACACCGCCTCACCTCTGCCTACTCAATCATCAAAGGCCTCGCATCCGCCATCTTTGACAACAGGCTGACCTGTTCGCGTCTTCATCCCTTGCGCCTGCTGTCGTTGCTTTTGGTCTGTTGTCCTTGTCCTTGTCCTCGACGGGCTCCTTCGCAAAGCACCGACCTGTTTGGACCATCAAGATCCGAATGAAGGCTCGGACTCGATGACAAACCATTTCCATGACAGTTCAGATCATATCATCTTCGGAAACGGTCGTCCCGACTTGCTCTTGCCTACCCTGCGGTGAATTTGTCCATTATTAGGTGATCCCAACCTTTTAGAAACCGTTCCTCAAACGCTCCATCACGGCTCCATAAAGGACTTCAACGCTTCCCACTACACGTTGTGTCGCGCCCTCCATACGAGCCATGCGATTGAGAACACGACTACCTTGAACCCTCCCGCTCCTGTCAGGTCACAGGCAGGTCATCTGTCATAGTATGACAGATCTTCCTCTACATCCTACTACGTACACAGCGCCGTCGCTCAACTCTGTTGTCGTGCCGGTCTCTTCAGTCGACAGGCCGGTCGCTGTCTCGACTACCGCTGGTTCGCCGGCGGACGAAGAGGAGGATTACACCATTAAATGTTTCTGTAGCTTTCAAGTTGACGATGGAAACACGGTGTTCTGCGATCGATGCGAAACATGGCAGCATATCGAGTGCTACTATTTCCAGGATTTCCGGGATGGCCATCCTCCCGACATCAACAAGATCGAGCACAAGTGTATCGATTGCGATCCTCGTCCATACGATAAAAGAGGCGCATCGGAACGACAGAAGGAAAGATTCTATCCCGAAGAGCGGAAAGTCAAGAAAGCCCCCACGAAGGCCCCCAAGAGGCGGCCGAAGCTGTCGGAGTCCCACGCTGGTCTTACGAATGGCTACACACACGATGGAAACGATTCCTTACACCATGATCGTACCGTTGGCAGCCCGAGAGAGCATGGTCCACCATTGAAAAGGCCCAAGACTAGCCATAGGTCTTCCCATTCGATTAATTTCTTTTCGCCGCCATCGCATGCTGAGATGCACGCTGCGAGGTCTGCTGTTTCAACATCGCACACCTCTCGCAAGTCAATCAACGCCAAGCACTCGCACAATGGTTGGCCAGCCCCACCCTACAGTCCTGAGTTCCTACACCTCTATGACAATGACCGAGGCGAGGCGCCTATACAAGCGAACGTGTTCCACGACATTACCATCACACAAAGCCTTTCCTCATGGTCGCATGATGTCGAATCGCTCAGCGAGGCTGCCAATGGCCTTTCCCCTCAAGACATTTTCCACCGTTGTGACGAATCTTTGGACCTCATGAACCTGCCACTACTTCACAAAGAACAGAGAACAGGCGAATTATCGGAAGGCGGCGGGCGGCCACCAAGATGGACCTATTTGACCGTTGATACAGACACACCAAGGGACGCAATAATTGGCGAGCTGAGAGGGAAGATTGGTCATATGCAAGACTATGTCCAAGATCCTGCTAACCGATGGGACTACTTACGGCACCCGGCTCCCTTCGTCTTCTTCCACCCCAAACTTCCCATCTACATTGACACAAGGCAAGAAGGCTCCATCTGCCGCTATCTGCGGCGCAGCTGTCGGCCCAACCTCGAGATGAGGACCATTCTCGAAAACGGGACCGATTATAGATTTTGCCTCATCGCCAAAGAGGACATTGCAGCTGGCTCGGAGGTGACAATATGCTGGACACTGGACGAGCACATTCGAACCTATCTCTACCTCCTCAATAATCCCGAGATAAAGCAAGAAGGCAGCTTGGACGTGACAGCTTACATATCTGACTGGGTCGAGAAAGTTCTTGCCAACTTTGGTGGTTGTGCTTGCGAAAACCCAGACCAATGTGGATTGGCCAAGTACGATCGCAGATGTGGATTATTGCACAGCATCAACGGCAAAACTTCCAGAGGGCGGAACGGGTATGTCAAATCTATGAGGACTCCTGACATTGGGCATAATCCAAATAGCAGAGGGAGCAGTGAAGGCAAGAGACGGCACGATGATGACGGGCTTGATAGCCGTTCAACCTCCGGCAGCAATCCACGAAGTCGTGACATGACCCCAACGAAAAATGGCAATTGCGATCTTGGAACCACCCTGGGCTTGGAACTCTCTGATCGGGAGAAGAGGAAGATCGTTGCCCTGGAGAAGAACTTCGAGCAGCTGGAGCAGGAGAAGCACCAGCCTGTCCAGAGGAAGAAGAAACGGAACAGCGGCGGGTCTGCCATCAATACACCGATCGCAGCCAGCTCAGTAAGGCTCTCTCCTAAGGAAGCAATGCAACGATTCGTTGACAATACAAAACAGAAGCAACTCGGACACGGCATGAACTTCGCTTCTCTGCCCAACACCCCCGGCTTCTCTGCTAGACCTCGTTACTCCGATGCCAGTACGTCTGGGAAAAGATCCGGCTCACCCGTGAAAAGTTCGAAAGCCGATATTGGTGGACTTACTAAAGGCCCCCAACCAAACACTTCTGGGGTGAATTCCGCAACTATTCGTCGGGATTATGTAAGTGTTTCTGTGCAAACTGACACCAACGATTTGGCGGACGATGCAACACTATGGTCACACCAGACTCAGAAGCGAAAGCCATACATATCTCTCGGAAAACGTCTGCTTGCGCGTTGCGAACAAGACCGCCAAAGGATGGATGAACAGCGAAGGTTATCGTTCAAAGGTGCCAGTGAGCCCCTAGAAAACGTTCTCATTGCAGACACCGCTGGATTAGGCGAATCCGAGCACAAGGCGCCTGAAGCGATTACCAACAACACATCGACGCCCCCGTCTGTAGATACGGAGATGCGGGAAGGTCCTTTCACAGAAGGCTTGACAAACGGAGAGTTGCCCTTCAGTCACACGTCTGTCAAACATCGTCCTCCAGATAGGGCGGAAGGCAGTCCCAGCCCAATGCAAAGTCCCGCAATAAAACCTCCTCCGCCGCCAGGAGTTTTACACCCCGCAGCGACTGCTCTCGATCGAGATAATCCAGTGAATGGCTTCCGCTCAACGAATCTCCGTGTTCAGCTGCCCTCAATTCCTCAACTGCCTCACGATCCCGCATCAGCCCCATCCATGACTACCAATACTACCCCTACTGTAGGCCGCTCTCCGTTCTCCCATACACCCAGCAGCTACCCTCCTCTCTTCTCAAGCTCGATTCCCGGCGCTGTCGCGCCCAGTCCGATCAAGAAAGTCAGCCTCAGCGAATACTTTAGTCGACAAAAGAATTCGTCGCACTCCACGGATAAAGGAGTGGTCAGCAGTCCTACCACGCATCAGAGTGTATTCAAGACGGCCGCGCATGTGGACGAGGAGGCTAAAGGTGATGGCGTAGAGGGAGCTATGATTGTGGATACACCCAAGGAAGACGACATCGATCCGATAGCCGACCGCAACGGGTCTATATGATGGACGGTTCTGGGTTTTCCGACTACGATAATGATGTTGTGCTATTAGCGAGGCGTTGATTTTCTAGCGCTCAATTGTTCGATGCCCCGTAGACGGTGTACGTTGCGCAGGGACCTGGAATCTTTTCTCTACAGTGTATGAGCTAGCCAAGGGCCGCTTCTGCCAGCGCAGGAGCGGCGGCTGTTCCAAGAGACAGAGGATGTAGCTTAGTAATGGGCTAAGCAACCCTGTGGTGAATCCGTCAAGCTCCTTTCGCATATGCTGTGCTCTCTCGCGCATGGAAACCGTGATCTTATCTCGGTGCGAACATCCACCGTGGGTGTACATAGGCTACATTGTCAGGATACTCCTCTGGCCACTTCTCCTTGATCAGGTCCATCGTAGCTTCGTATAGGATCTTATAAGCCGCCGGATTGAAATGCAGTCCTGCTCACGCCGCTACCGTCAGCAATCTTCCACACCACCATCAACCCCCCTTTCGACTCGCCCCCGCCCCTCCATCCACCCCTCCCCAAACACACCAAAAGGGCCATACGCACCATCCTGCAACAGCTCCCCCAGCACCTCACTCCTCTCCCTCTTCTTACTCCCCACCAGCTCCTCCCCTTCCTT